>OBAG01000010.1_pt1 | contig 252150 bp, 241 predicted proteins | sample 1517701 | NCBI WGS metagenome assembly OBAG01 (sample SAMN04571702, study PRJEB22368) | human gut metagenome | biome: human gut; material: stool | host: Homo sapiens | place: Luxembourg | collected 2012-09-07 | reverse complement strand
AACAAGCGAGGTTAGCACGGAAGAAAGCAAGGCAGAAGAACTTACTCCGGATGAGAAAAAGAGGAAAGAATATATAGATAAGCTTAAAACATTTACGGATGATGATACGGCAGAATATGCAGTGGAAGTACTGGGCGATGACTATAAAATTGTAGGTTCAGGTTTTGAAACGTATATATATACAATAAATTCTGACGAGGGTATATCGGTTGTTCCCGGAATGAATAAGGTGGCATATTACCATTATCGGGCACAGCAGATACCACTAAACGGAAAGGTAGATATTTTTTCAGATGAGTTCAACGAAAAAGTAAATAGACTTACGGATAAAAGCACTATGAATGATGTAGAAACAATTTTCGGAACAGAGTTCAGATACGGAAGCTTTATTCCGGAAAATGGAACAGAGAAAGTTGATACATATAAGTATCTTTGGTATTGTTCCGGAGATAATCGATATTTAGAATATTTAGAATTTGCTTATTATAATTCAAAATTAGAATTATATATATCAAGAGTTATCAAAGTCGTTGACAGTTCGTTTCCACGTTCATCGGACGGTTCGACAGAGCTTTCAAATTACAGTGAGTTTAATTGACAGGCGGAATATATTCGATACTGCCGCGCTGTAAAGCCGCGGCGGGCGGATTATACGGAATGAGAAAGCGAGGGAAAGTTATGAAAAACAAAAAACTGATTGCAATAATTATAACAGCGTCACTTATGCTTACCGCTTGTCAGAGCAGTAAGGCGAATATAGGTGCTTCTACGGAAGTGTCGGGAGATTCGACAAGTGTAACCGAAACTACTGTATCAACATCATCTGTTGAAACAAGCGAGGTTAGCACGGAAGAAAGCAAGGCAGAAGAACTTACTCCGGATGAGCAAAAGAGGAAAGAATATATAGATAAGCTTAAAACTTTTACGGATGATGATACAATGGATTATGTGTTAGAAGTGCTTGGAAATGATTACAAAAATTATGATTTAAGAAATGAGTACTATGTTTACACAATTAACGAAAAAGAAAAAATAACCGTTAACTTTATTACAAACTGTGTCGTGTATGGTCATGAAATGTTACAGCAGATACCGCTTAATGGCAAAGTCGATATTTTTTCAAATGAGTTCAATGAAAAAGTAAATAAGCTTACGGATAAAAGCACTCTTGATGATGTAGAAAAAATTTTTGGGAAAGAACACCTGTATGGTAATTTTGTTCCTAAAAACAAAACAGAAAGTGTCAGAACATATGAATATGAATGGTATCGCTCAGATGATAATCGATATAGTGAATATCTAGAATTTGCATATTATGATTCGAAACTAGAATTATACATTACAAGAATTATCCGTATTGTTGACAGTAGAAATCCGCGTTCATCGGACGGTTCGACAGAGCTTTCAAATTACAGTGAGTTTAATTGACAGGCGGAATATATTCGATACTGCCGCGCTGTAAAGCCGCGGCGGGCGGATTATACGGAATGAGAAAGCGAGGGAAAGTTATGAAAAACAAAAAACTGATTGCAATAATTATAACAGCGTCACTTATGCTTACCGCTTGTCAGAGCAGTAAGGCGAATATAGGTGCTTCTACGGAAGTACCGGAAGATTCGACAAGTGTAACCGAAACTACTGTATCAACATCATCGGTTGAAACAAGCGCTGCAAGCACAGATGAGAGTAATAATGAAATTCTCAGTGAAAAAGATAAGAGAAGAAAAGAGCTTTTTGAGAAAGCAAGTACAGTAAAACGAGATGACAGAGAATGGGATATACTCAAAAAGATGGGTGACGGATACAGAGAAATTGGTTCAGGTATATCTCGTTATTTATATGAAATCTATCCGTGGGAGTATTTTCAGGTTGGAAACGGATTAGGAGATTTTTTGGCGTATTATAATTTAAAATCCGAAGAGGTTGAACTCAATGGAAAAATAAGTCGTTTTCCTAAGGAAATTTCAGATAAGTTAAACCGACTAAATTCGGAAAGTACTCTTGTAAATGTTGTAGAACTTTTCGGGGATCCTTTTGAAGTTGCTAATATGACTTATTGGAAATTTACAAATGAAGATGGAAATGAAGAGAATGGTATTATATATTTTGGAGATAATAAAGTTTCTTTATTTTTTGGATACACTAATGAATTAAAGGTATATATCATAAATAGCGTAAAATATGTTGATCGCATCGGAAATCATGATTATATGGAAGAAGAATAAGTATGAAAAACAAAAAACTGATTGCAATAATTATAACAGCGTCACTTATGCTTACCGCTTGTCAGAGCAGTAAGGCGAATATAGGTGCTTCTACGGAAGTGTCGGGAGATTCGACAAGTGTAACCGAAACTACTGTATCAACATCATCTGTTGAAACAAGCGAGGTTAGCACGGAAGAAAGCAAGGCAGAAGAACTTACTCCGGATGAGCAAAAGAGGAAAGAATATATAGATAAGCTTAAAACTTTTACGGATGATGATACAATGGATTATGTGTTAGAAGTGCTTGGAAATGATTACAAAAATTATGATTTAAGAAATGAGTACTATGTTTACACAATTAACGAAAAAGAAAAAATAACCGTTAACTTTATTACAAACTGTGTCGTGTATGGTCATGAAATGTTACAGCAGATACCGCTTAATGGCAAAGTCGATATTTTTTCAAATGAGTTCAATGAAAAAGTAAATAAGCTTACGGATAAAAGCACTCTTGATGATGTAGAAAAAATTTTTGGGAAAGAACACTTTTATGGGGGTTTTGTCCCTAAGAATGAAACAGAGAAGATTAGCACATATAAATATGAGTGTTACTGCTCAGAGGATAACCGTTATAGCGAATATCTTGAATTTGCTTATTATAATTCAAAATTAGAATTATATATTTCTAAAATTATCAGTATTGTTGACAGTAGAAATCCGCGTTCACCGGACGGTTCGACAGAGCTTTCAAATTACAGTGAGTTTAATTGACAGGCGGAATATATTCGATACTGCCGCGCTGTAAAGCCGCGGCGGGTGTTGTATGAATGAGAAAGTAAAACTGTTGCAATTTTACAAGGAAAACTTTGAAGAGGGCACAAAATATGAATATAGCCAGACAGGCACTGTGCTGATTCTGATCTGCGTATGCTGTATACAGAGGTGAAAATTAATGGCACTTATAGATTTTCTTGTGAAAGTATTATGTGAAAGTCCTGATGAAAAGCCAAGAAGATTATTTCACAGACAAAAAGGACCAGTAGATGAATATAAACCGGATAATGTACTGATATGTCCTTATTTTACGACACCTAAAGTATCGGGATTATACGTGAAGTTCTTGTATTATCTGAGTGAAGGTCTTGAAAAGTACGGAGCTAAAGCTTCTGATGTTGAATATCATGCACGTGATGAGGGTGCATATATTCTTATGGATTGTGAACCTTTACCTGAAAACAATACGCTTACTCTCAGTGGAGCATATTCAACGATAATGAACAGCGATCGCAATGACGAAACTTTTAAAAGAATAGCCGAAGGCGTTGATTATGCTACGATGAAAACTCTCGGCGAAAAATATGAGCTGACCGATGTTGCAATTCGTAACGGATTCTATTCGAGAATATGGGAAGTGTATCGTAATGATCTTGAGTGGGAGAACAGAGAAGATATAAAGAGGCTCTGTGAAGAGCAGAAATGCTGTCCTTTTGTAACTGCTGAATACAAAGATAGTGTCGAGCCTTGTCTTGTGATGATATACAGCGATCCTATAAGATTGCAGACAGGTACACCACAATATTTCAAAGAGAGCTTTCAGCAATATGTTGACAATAAAATGCCGCATGACAATGTGAAAGTAAGATTTGACACGTTGATATGGTCGGAAATACACGACAATAACAAGTTGCTGACATATGATCCTGCAAGTTGGTTCTTTTTCAACGGGTGCAAGTTCAAGGATTAAAATTTTATCACACCATGGACAAACATAGGCGCTCAGTTGTAATATAAGCAAGTGGTGAAACTTGAATTACTGCCGCGGCGGGCGGCTTATACGGAATGAGAAAGCGAGGGATTGGTATGAAGAAAAAGTGCAATGTTTTGGCGGCAGTTATGGCAGGGGTTATGTGCGTTACTTTACTCTGTTCGTGTCAGAGTAATGCCAAAAGCGGCATAAATAAAGAAACGATGTTTGCAAGAGATTTCATCAAGGTACAGCGTGACAAATTCTCTGTCGGTCTTGGTGCGCCGGGGGACTTGAGCAACAGATACACGATAGATGATCTTGCATCGGTAACTCAGCTTGATACATACAGCTTTGACGAAAACAGTAACATCGAACTGTACAGTGAGGAAGGAATAAAGCAGGTCGATAAAGCGTTCTTTACAAGCAAGGATCATTCCGATAATGAGAATCAGTACGGTGAGAGCGTATGGTATGACAAAAATGACGAAACGTATAAGATTGCTTACGGCGGAGAACTTTCATCTCCGGATATCAGTATATGGGTAAACGACAAGGGCATACTTGTTATGCGTATACAGTCGTTCAGCACAGATGATAATTCCGTGGCAGATATAGCCGGAATATATCCGTCGGAAACACTGTATGCATTGGCGCTTGAACACCGTAAAAATCGGACGGATTCGCTTTATGTTACCGATGAACAGCTTGGAAAGATAAAGGGTGAGTTTGCGGAGTATATCAAAAATCACTCGTCGGTTTTCGGCGAAGGATATGAGGAAAGCTCTTTTGAAACGTATGAGATAAATGAAGATAAAGCATTCTATCCCACGATAAGATATACGGCGAAAACGAAAAAGCCCGCTACGACAGAAGAGCAGATACTTGATTATAATGAAATGTTCTGCAAGACCGTCACTATCAATTATAACGGCTGTGATACTTATATAACGGTTGAGGGAATAGCACCGTATATCAAGAAAACAGGTACGGTAAATATCCTGCCGTATGATGACGCCAAGAAGAAAATGGCGGCGAACGACGGCGTTTACGCCGTTCAGCCGGGTGTACGCCAGGACGGCGAGGATAATGATTATTGTCCGACACACAATGAGCTTCTGAAAACAGAGTACACGGCTGAAAATGATATGATACTTACTTACGCAAAAACAAATGACGGCAGTATAATACCTGTTTATGCGGAGAAGAGAACATATAAGGCAGATGAAAACAGTATTACGACTGATTATATCGCGTTGATGCCGGCGGCGAAATAAATAATTGAATTTGGCACTGCCGCGGTGGACGTCCTGAAACGGACTTTCGGAAAATTGTGCCAAGTTGAGTTTTTGCGTGCTGCTATGTTAATCATATAAAAGAATATTCATGCTAATTTATTTTTTACTATGGACAAAACGCACTGCTGAATTGTAATATAATATAAAAGGCAGAAAAACTGCCGGGAGGTATTCGTATGAAAAAAATCTTGAAAAAGTCTGTGCTTGCGGCGGTTGTTATTTGCCTGTCGGCATTTTTTCTTATCGGGTGTCAGAACAATAAAAATCTTGTCGCAACGGTGAACGGTACCGATATCACCGAGGAACAGCTGCAGGAGCAATTAAAGACAAATGCGGTTTTCAAAGAGGTTATAAGCAGTCATATTGACGATATAACTACACCCGATAATAAGGAGATCACGCTCAAAAGGCTTGACGAGCAGTACCCCGATGACAGGGACAAGGCTATCAAAAAAATAGTGGAAACGACTTATTTCCTCGGTATGGATAACAGTATTTCAAAAGATGAAGCCGAGAAACAGTTAAAGCAACAGCTTGACAATCTTGATGCATATTCAGGTCAATATGACAATGTAAAAGTCAACCGTGAGATAATGGACGAATGCCTTAAAAAGCTGTCAACAACTGAAGAGCAGTACATAAAAGACAGCGCAGATTCGTATATTGCGATGGTGAACAGGCAGAGAGTGTACAACAAATTTATCGAAGATGAAAATATCACCGTTGATGAAAATAATGTCTATGAGGTCGGAGATAAATTTGAACAGTATATTGACGAACAACTGAAAAAAGCCGATATTGTGTATTACAACAAATGATATAAGGCATTGGGAATGTCGGGAAAACGCCGATACGGCAAGTGCAGATAACCTTTTGGATAAGTCGGAGGAAAAACTATGGCTAATCAGTCGGAAAACTATTTTGAAAACTGGAAAGATACGGCAAGTTGGACGACTGACGGCTCGTTGCAATACGATGAAAGAAACAACGTGTTGTATTTTGACAAGACTAAAGCTACGGGAAAAATGCCGGATGTAAGCGAAGACTATGATGTTGCGGCAGTGCGGACATTTGAAATACCTGACGGCAGTCACGGATTTTATTTCTCGGTCACGCTCGGAAACAGTTCGCCGCTTGCCGATAACAACGGCGGACGTATAGACGTTGAATTTTATGACGCAAACGGTGTAAAAACGGCAGGAGATTATACAACTTTTTACATATATAATGCGGAGAATTTCATCGAGGCTTATCTGGGCGATGACAAGCCTGCACCTATCCCGGAAGACGCAAGCAGAATGGTTATAAAGGCGTACGGGGTCTCCGACACAAAAACGATAGAATTCTATATGAAAGACTTTAAACTGTCGTTTTCGGACAGTGAGGACTGTATGGAAACATTCGCTGATGTTTATCCGGCGTTTTTCAGCAGAAAGGTTGACGATTCTCCGATAAGAATAAGTTCACAATCGCAGATCATGACTGTAGTCAGCTTTGCGGCGATAATTGCCGGAGTTGCGATCGTGGCGGTGCTGCTCGCGAGAGCGGATCAAAGAAAAAAGAATAAATAACTACGGTGGTTAAGGAAGTTTTCCTTAAACTGACAGCCCGGGAGTGATATTGCTTCCCGGGCTGTATTCATATTCAGTTTGCTTTTGTGCGTTTCGGGACTAGGCGGTAGTGGGGCTTTTCTTCACAGAACATTTTCCAGCGGAGAATATCATCGGTGAAAATTCCGACGGCTGAGAGAAAGAACCAGAGTACCGTGAACAGCAGGCATATCTGACCGAGGAGATTGAACGGAAGCTGTTCGTAGTTCCATACCTTCCAGTCAAGCCACAGGTTGACAATACAACCGCAGATAAATTCAAGGACGGTGATTATAAGCGCCGATACAGCCATCTGAACGGGGAGCGAGAGGTCGAATTTTTCGTTCAGACCGCCGATGATCAGAAAGCAGATTCCGCCTAAGATGAACATAGTCCAGTGACTGTTACCTCGAAACAGCAGTTCGGTTATCGTGTATGCTCCGCCGCCAAAGCAGAAGAGCATAAAAAGCTTCATAGGCAGACAGATCTTGTAATTCATATTGTTACCTTGCCTTTCATTGGGGTTTTGTACATATTTTCTACAACCGGCGTGTAATTTATGCAGAAAAGGGAAATTATGTGCATATAATTATCAGAGATTTATTAAAATGAGGCGGAGGTTTTTATGACTGAATTTATAAAAAGAATAACTGCGGCGGTGACTGCGATGGCGGTGACGCTTTGCGGTTCGGTAACTGTTTATTCGGAGGGAGAGGTTACAGGGATAGCCAAAGCGGCTATCGTTACCGAAGCGTCTACAGGTCAGGTGCTGTATGAGTATAATTCGCACGAAAGGTTACCGATGGCGTCGGTGACTAAGCTTATGTGTCTGCTTATCTGGGCTGAGGAGATGGAAAAAGGTACATTTAACATGGATACGGTGATTACAGCCACCGCAAGGGCTAACGCTATGGACGGCTCGGTGATATGGCTTAATGTCGGGGAGGAAATGTCGGCATACGATATGATACGCTCGGTCGTTATTGCCTCCGCAAACGATGCCTGTGTGGCGGTATGCGAATATATAGCGGGGACTGAAGAAATGTTCGTTGAACGTATGAACAAAAGGGCGCAGGAACTTGGAATGAGCGATACTCACTATGATAATTGCGTAGGGTTCGACAGCGATACGCATTATACCTCAGCTTATGACACGGCAATTCTGAGCGCCGCTGTGTCGGAGTATGACTGCTACAACGAATTTTTTGCCACCAGACTTGATTATGTGCGTGAGGGGGAGCGGCAGACACAGCTTCTTAACACGAACAAGCTGATGCAACGCTATGACGGCATCATCGGCGGAAAGACCGGCACTACGGACAAAGCAGGGTGTTGTCTTGCAGTGTGGGCGAAACGAGGAAATATGAAGCTGTGTGCGGTGGCACTTGGTTGCAAAGAGAGCGAACAAAGATTTACCGCTTGTACGGATCTGCTTGATTACGGCTTTTCGGGCTTTGAGCTGTACAGGACGGCGGTAGACTCTGATGTGCTGACACCTGTAACTGTCACTGAAGGGCTTGAAAAGCAGGCTGACATAAGGGTCAAAAGGCTAAATACTATCGTGATTCCTAAAGGAAGCTCAAAAAGGATAGAATACACTCATACAGTGGTCGATAGTCTGTCTGCGCCTGTTCAGTACGGCGAAAAGGTCGGCGAGGTCAGGGCGAGCCTTGACGGAGAAGAGATTTTTTACAGCGATATTGTGACTACAGGAGAAATCGGCGAACTGAATTTTTTCAGCAGTCTTGGAATAATCCTCAGAAGTTTATTCAGTATGTAAATTACACAGTTAAAGAATAAATTCTGCACAAAAAAATTAAATTTATTTTGTGAATTTAGACGAAAGTGTCAGTTATCTGTAAAACATCTTGCAAAACTCTGCCGATTTCGCTATAATAGAACTATATAAAGAACGGCATCGGCAGACAGAAAAGGTTATGAGTACCGTAGCTTTATAATTTATGTGTGGAAAGAGTATAAAAGGAGAGAATAGTATGGCAGTTACACTTAATGACAAGTACCTTAAGGGCGTTGTAAACGCCGATGAGCTTAAGGGCATGGAGCCTATGGTAAAGGTCGCTCATGAGATGATCGAAAACAAGAACGGCTTAGGAAACGACTTTTTAGGCTGGGTAGATCTTCCCGTAAACTATGACAAGGAAGAGTTCGAGAGAATCAAGAAGGCTGCGGCTAAGATAAAGGCTGACAGCGAGGTGCTTATTGTTATCGGTATCGGCGGTTCTTACCTCGGAGCAAGAGCGGCTATCGAGCTTTTAAGAAGCACACTTTACAATTCACTCGCTAAGGATACGCCCAAGATATTCTTCGCAGGAAACAGCATAAGCCCTACATATCTTAATGAAGTTATAGAGCTTGTTAAGGATAAGGACTTCTCTGTTAACATTATATCAAAGTCCGGCACGACAACCGAGCCTGCACTCGCATTCAGAGTATTCAGAGAAATGCTCGAAGAAAAGTACGGCAAGGACGGCGCAAAGGGCAGAATTTACGCAACTACGGACAAGGCAAAGGGAACACTCAAGGAGCTTGCAGACGCTGAGGGTTATGAAACATTCGTTATCCCCGATGATGTCGGCGGACGTTTCTCGGTACTTACAGCGGTAGGTCTTCTTCCCATCGCTTGTGCAGGCTGTGACATCGACGCTCTTATGGCAGGTGCCGCAAAGGCAAGAGAGAACTTCTCTGTATGCGATATCGAAAAGAACGATTGCTACAAGTACGCCGCACTGCGTAACGTACTGCGCAATAAGGGCTACAAGGTAGAAATGCTGGTAGCTTACGAAAACTCATTTGCTATGATGAACGAATGGTTCAAGCAGCTGTTCGGCGAGAGCGAAGGCAAGGACGGCAAGGGTCTGTTCCCGGCATCCGCTACATTCTCGACCGACCTTCACTCACTCGGTCAGTTCATTCAGGACGGCTCAAACATCCTGTTTGAAACAGTAGTTCATATCGCAAAGGCTCAGAAGGACTTCTTCTTAAAGAATGACGCAACAAACGGCGACGGACTGAACTTCTTATCAAATCAGAATATGTCAGTCGTAAATCAGAAGGCTTACGAGGGTACTATAATCGCTCATACCGAGGGCGGCACACCCAATATGGTGCTTGAAATGCCCGAAGTAAACGAGAGCGAGCTTGGCTATCTCATCTACTTCTTTGAGAAGGCTTGCGCTGTATCGGGTTATCTGCTCGGTGTAAATCCGTTCAACCAGCCCGGTGTTGAAAGCTACAAGAAGAATATGTTCGCCCTTCTCGGTAAGCCCGGCTATGAGGACGCAAAGGCTGCCCTTGAAGCTAAGATAGGCTAAGGATAATAAATCGTGCTGAGCGACCGTGATCGGCCGAAGCGAGATCGGTCGCAAGGATGATTTTTATTATATTAAACGGCGACTCTGCCGTAAAAATACGGAGGACTTTACAATGATTAAACTTATCGCAGGAAAAAAGGGAACAGGTAAGACAAAGTTACTTATAGACGCTATCCACGAAGCTGAACAGGCAAGCAAGGGCAACGTTGTTGCTATTCAGATCGGTTCTTCACTCAACATAGACATCTATCACAAGGTACGTCTGGTAAACATTGAAGACTACAACATCGATAACTACGATGCAATGTACGGCTTCATCGCAGGTATGCTCGCATCTGACTACGACTGCACAGACATCTTTGTTGACGGTATTCTCAAGATCTGCGGCAGAGATATGGAAAAGGTCGGCGCTATGTTTGACAAGATTGCGGCAGTAAGCGGCGAAAACACACACGTTACATTCACAATTTCTGCTGAAGTAGCAGACCTCACAGAAAATATTAAAAAATATCTCAAATAAGTGTTGACAAATTTTGATTTTTGTAGTATAATATCACTCGTGTTAGCTTAGACGATGATAAATCGGCTTATTTTTGAGATAATGAACAACAGAGGGGGGTGCTAAAATGGCAGTTCCAAAGAGAAAAGTATCTAAGGCAAGACGTGACAAGAGACGTTCACAGGTATGGAAGCTATCTGCACCTGCATTCTCACGTTGCCCTCAGTGCGGTGAGTTAAAGCTCCCTCACAGAGTATGCGGCAATTGTGGTTATTACAAGGGCAAGGAAGTTATCGCTAATAAAGAGGCGTAATGCTTGTTGACGCAAACATTGTGGCAGTATGTCAGAAATGACCTACTGCCTTTTTGTTTTGCGGAATTTTATTATGATAGTTTGCAGGGCAGGGGATAAAAACTATCTTTTTTGATTTTATGTTGACGGTTACACAACAAAAGTGTATAATATATATGTATGCTTAATAGAGAATTTGGAAAGAAAGGACTGATAACGTGTCTGTAAGGATAACCTCCGTAGATAAAGGTTCTCCTGCCGATAAGGCGAGGATAAAGGCGGGTGAAAGCCTTGTTTCTATAAACGGAAATGCTATACACGACATACTCGACTATCAGTTTTATGCTTCCGATAAAAAGCTCGTGATAGAGCTTGAGGATAAGAAAGTCAAGGTCAGGAAAGGCGAGTATGAGGATCTCGGTCTTAACTTTGAAACATATCTTATGGACTGCAAGCAGCACTGTAAGAATAACTGTGTGTTCTGCTTCATAAATCAGCTTCCAAAGGGTATGCGTGAAACGCTGTATTTCAAGGACGATGATTCAAGACTGAGCTTTCTACAAGGCAACTATATTACTATGACAAATCTCAGCGACGAGGATGTTGACAGAATTATAAAGATGAAGCTGCCGATGAATATTTCGGTGCATACGACAAACCCTGAGCTTCGTGTAAAGCTGACTAAAAATCCGAATGCCGGAAAGTGCCTTGATTATCTTTATAAAATGGCTGCGGCAGGGATCGAGATAAATACACAGATAGTGCTTTGTCCCGGACTTAATGACGGCAAGGAGCTTGAAAAGACGCTGACCGACCTTTGTATGCTGTATCCTGCGGTAAAGAGCGTAGCCTGCGTGCCTGTAGGTGTAACAAGATTCAGGGATAAGCTGCCGAAGCTGGAGCTTTTCAATGCGGAAACGGCAGGCAAGGCTATAGATACGCTGGAGTTTTTCGGTGATATGATGTTTGAAAAGTATCACGACAGGGTAGTGTATGCATCCGATGAATTCTATCTTACGGCAAAGAGGAAAATGCCCGATTATGAGTTCTACGGCGATTTTGACCAGTTTGAAAACGGCGTGGGAATGTGTGCAAGCTTGCAGAAGGAATTTATCGACGCACTTGCGGATAAGCGTGAATTCGCTGAAACGGACGATAAGGAACGGCACGTTTCGGTGGCGACAGGGGTGCTTGCCGCACCGCTTATTGATACGCTTGGTAAGATGCTGAAAACAGATTTTCCGAATACCGTGGTTGACGTTTATACTATAAGAAACGACTTTTTCGGGGAAACTATTACCGTTGCCGGACTTATAACGGCGGGGGATATAATTGCACAGCTTACACCTTATAAAGATAAACTGGGGGAAAGACTGCTTATAACGGAAAATATGCTGAAAACAAACAGCGATATTTTTCTTGACGATAAGACGGTAAGCGATGTTGAGCAGGCACTCGGAATAGAGATAATGCCGGTTGCAACGGACGGATATGAGCTTCTTGACGCTATTTTAGGGGAAGGGGCGGATATATGAAACTGAAAAAAAGAATATTTTCGTTTCTGGCGGTGCTTGCCGTATTGGGTCTTGCGATACTGACGTGTACGGCTTGTATGTCGGCTGAGGAAAAAGAAAAGGCGAAAGAGGATATAAGGGAGGCAAAGCCCGTTGCCGAGAAATATCTTGAAGATAATTTCGGAGGGGGTCAGGTAGTCAGCATTGAATTTATGCAGGCTAAGAAGTATCCCGGACCTGTGCCGGACTTCAATAAATATGCAAGCGGTTACTGCAAGGCTGACGTGCGTCTTGAGAACGGGACGGAATTTCAGCTGATAGTTGATACCGATAACAAGATATGCTATGATAATCTGAATGCCGATAAGGTAATAAACGAGGCTGTTCAAACGATTGTTTTGCTGACGGACGGCACAAAGCCGGATGATATTGAGGTCAATGTTGCGGCAAGAGGCTTACTCGGTGCTGTAGGAAGCGGCTATGATGGCTTTTTGTCAAGAGATACGGACACTGCGGAAAAACTGCTGAACGGCGATTATTACTTCAATGTTGTGCTGAAATACGGCAGTTCGGTAAACGGCGTTGATGTATCAAGACTAGAGAACACACCGTACAAGGCAAGTATTACTGTAAGGCTGATACAGCTTTCACAGTTTGCTGAAAGCGGCACCAAGACGGATATTCTCGGTAGCTCCGATTGTAATCTTACGCTTGGTGACAGCCTGACATATCTGTATCTGAGAGAGAATTTATTTCTTGATAATTTCAGAATGAGCAATGACGAGAACTTCACACGCTTTCAGAAGGGCAATATGGTGACATATCTGCAAAATAAGGTCGATGATCTGATTCTGGCGTGGGATAGCAGTGTTGCCGATTTAAGCGTAAGCTCTGTCCCTGCGGAAAAGCAAATCGGCACCGAATATTACAGCGGTAAAAAATTCACGGCGTTGTGTGACACTGCGGCAAAGATTGATTATATATCAAAGACAGAATCAAGATATTCCAAAGTGTACGCATTTACAACAGGAAATTTCAATGATACGACGTATCTTGTTGGTGAGGGCAACGACAAAATAAAAGATGTTGCCGACTGTATGATGCTGATAAGCGGCACCGATTATCACAGCGCAGACTTTAATATAAAAGGCGCCGGCAGTATAACTGTCGGATTATATAAGAGATAAAAGAAAGGAATGAGTGAATGAACGGAATAGTAGCAGTAGTAGGACGTCCGAACGTTGGTAAATCAACACTCTTTAACCGTATTGTCGGCAAGAGAATGTCTATAGTAGACGATACGCCCGGCGTTACCCGTGACAGAATATATGCAAAGGCGGAGTGGCTCGGCAAGGAATTTATGCTTGTTGATACGGGAGGTATTGAGCCTGACAGCAAGGATGTGATACTCTCACAGATGAGAATGCAGGCACAGCTTGCCATAGACAAGGCAGATGTGATAATATTCGTGACCGATGTTACATCGGGAGTTACTGCGAATGACGCAGATGTTGCGGCTATGCTCCAGAAGAGCGGTAAACCTGTTGTACTGTGTGTAAACAAGTGCGACGGAATAGGAGAAGTTCCGCCTGATTTCTATGAATTCTATAATCTCGGGCTGGGTGATCCTATTGCGGTATCGTCCGTACACGGTCACGGTACGGGAGATCTGCTTGACGCTGTGTTTGAGAATATGCCTGAGGAAAATCCTCAGCGTGAGTATTCGGAAGATGCTATCAAGGTTGCGGTCATCGGCAAGCCGAATGCGGGTAAATCTTCGCTCATAAACAAAATTGCGGGCGAGCAGAGAATGATAGTGTCGAATATCGCAGGTACTACCCGTGACGCTGTCGATACGGTCATTGAGCGTGACGGTCAGGAATATGTGCTTATTGATACAGCAGGAATCCGCCGCAAGTCCAAGGTAAACGAGCAGATAGAAAAGTACAGTGTACTGCGTGCCTATATGGCAATAGACAGAGCTGATGTCTGCGTTATAATGATAGATGCTACGGAGGGCTTTACAGAGCAGGACAGCAAGGTTGCAGGCTATGCTCACGAGCAGGGCAAGGCAAGCGTTATTGCTATCAACAAGTGGGACGCTGTTGAAAAAGACGGAAAGACGATGCAGGAGTTTACAAAGAAGCTCGAGGTCGATTTTTCATTTATGTCATACGCTCCGTTTGTGTTTATTTCGGCGCTTACAGGGCAAAGGGTGGATAAGCTGTTCGAGCAGATAAAGTACACCTATTCGCAGAATATCAGACGTATCTCGACAGGTACTCTTAACGATATGCTGGGATATGCTACCGCAAGAGTACAGCCGCCGTCTGACAAGGGCAAGCGGCTTAAGCTGTATTATATGACGCAGGCGTCGGCTAAACCGCCTACGTTCGTCATATTCTGTAATGATAAGGAACTGTTCCATTACTCCTATCAGAGATATATAGAAAATCAGATAAGAGAGAGTTTCGGGCTTGACGGAACGCCTATAAAAATAATTGCAAGAGAACGAGGAGAATAACGGATAATGATATATCTGTGTTATGCGATAATGATCGTAGTACCGTATCTGCTTTGCGGAATAAACAGCGCTATAATCGTTACAAAGATAAAAACAGGAGAAGATATAAGAACTCTCGGAAGCGGAAATGCGGGACTTACCAATACGCTGAGAACACAGGGAAAGCTAGCGGCACTGTTTGTACTGCTTGGCGATGTACTCAAGGGTGTGCTGTCAATATTGATAGTCAGATTTGCTTTTTTATGGCTTGCAGGCATTGATACGGCAGATCCCGTAAATTCAATGACATATGTCGGCTTTGCGGCGGCTGTAGCGGCAATACTCGGACATGTATTTCCGGTATATTTCGGCTTCAAGGGCGGAAAGGGAATACTTGTTTCCGTTGCGGTGCTTATGACTGTTGAATGGATACCCGCCTGCATATTGCTCGGAATATTTATTATAGTGGTTGCTATTACAAGGTATGTTTCACTCGGATCGTGCATTGCGGCGGTTCTTTATCCGATAACGATACTGATATACAGTATGATAGTGGGAGATTCGTGCGTATGGGTAAATGTGATACTTTCAGCGCTTATCTGTGTACTGATACTCTTTATGCACAGAGGAAACTTAGTAAGGCTTAAAAACCACACCGAGAAGAAACTCGGACAGAAGTCGTAACAGAAAGAAGGATTACAATGGCAAAGATAACTATTCTCGGATGCGGATTCGGCACTGCGCTTGCGATTATGTGGGACAAGCGCGGACATAATGTGACAGCGTGGTCAAAGTACAAGGAAGAGATAGACGCTATACTCAATGACGGCGAGCATAAAAAGCTTCTGCCGGGTGTAATAGTACCGCCTACAATAAATCTTACGACAGATCTTTCCTGTGCGGGTGACTGCGACATACTGGTATTTGCCATACCGTCGAAATTTGTCCGTGAGGTCGTACAGATAGTAAAGCCTTATGTAAAGAAGGACACTGTAATAGTGAATGTCGGCAAGGGTTTTGAAGAAGGAACAGATAAACGTCTTTCACAGGTGCTCAAAGAAGAACTGCCGGATAACCGCATTGCAGTACTCACAGGTCCTTCGCACGCAGAAGAAATAGGCAGAAATGTGCCTACAACTATTGTTGTTTCTTCGGAAGATGAGGATTGTATGATGTATCTTCAGGAAACCTTGCAGAACGATCGTTTCAGAATTTACAGAAACAGCGATCTTATAGGCTGTGAACTCGGCGGAGCATTAAAAAACCCCATAGCCCTCTGCTGTGGAATAGTAGAAGGTATGGGGCTTGGCGATAATACGCTTGCCGCACTTATGACAAGAGGACTTGCGGAAATTACACGTCTTGGTGTTGCTATGGGTGGGCGAAGAGAAACATTTGACGGCCTGTCCGGCGTCGGCGATCTGATAGTTACCTGCACTTCTCCTCATTCAAGAAACCATCGTGCAGGACTGCTCATCGGTCAGGGTATACCGGCTTCAGACGCTGTAAAGCAGGTAGGCACTGTGGAGGGATATCAGTGTGCAAAGATCGCATATGATATCGCGCGTGCTCATAATGTTCAGGTGCCTATCATAGAACAGCTCTGTGAGGTATGCTACAACGGTCAGGATCCGCTTGAAGCAGTAACCAAGCTTATGGGCAGACCCAGCAAATCGGAAGAAGAGGTATTCTGATTATACAGCCTTGCGTGTTTCGCTATCTTGATATGAAAGCTTTTCTACAGAACACGAATGTTTACAGGCGGCTTTTGTCTTTTGGGCAAGAGCCGTTTTAATTTTGTCGGTCACGCACTGTAGCAGTGCTGCGCCTATAAGGCATAAGAACGGTGCTATAATAAGGTATACTGTTAAGAATTCCATTTGAATTTCCTTTCTCCGTGGGCTTGTTTATCTTATGTACATATAATAACACACTCCATGTCCTAAAAAACGGACAGTGCGGCGGGTCGCTGCGGACAATTCCGCCTGTGGCGGGTCGCCGCGGACAATTCCGCCTTTGGAAATGTCGGCGGTGGGCAAGGGATAGAGGAACGGCGGGTGTCTATGGTAGCGGTATTAACGGAGATGGAAAAGTGGTTGCACTTTTATTATGTCAGACGAATGTAAATGTTCAAGCAACGGGTGAGGTAAGCTGTCGCCCCTGCGAATATATTGGGAATATCCGATGTGTAAAATGCCGGTAGTATATTGTGACAACCTGATCTCGGCAGTATCGTTTATATCCGCCGTTAGTCGATGTTAAGAAAATAACGAGCATTTCAAAAGGCGGAACTTGGGGCGGCGCATCGCCGCAAAGGCGGAACTTGGGGCGGCGCATCGCCGCAAAGGCGGAACTTGGGGCGGCACATCGCCGCATGAATTTTTATCATAAATAACTTGCAAAATCTGAATGAATATGATAAAATATAAATTAATGTGCGGATTTACCGCTAAAAATACGAAGGGAAAAGTAAAAATGGAATTACAACAGATAATTATGCTGATAACAATAGCCGTTTATCTTATTATGATGGTAGTTGTCGGTGTAATATGTGCAAAGAAAACGGATAATGTAGGCGACTTCTATTTAGGAGGAAGAAAGCTGGGACCATTTGTTACCGCAATGAGTGCGGAGGCATCGGACATGAGCGGATGGCTGCTTATGGGTCTTCCGGGCGTTGCATATGCTACGGGTATTGCAGACGCAGCCTGGACGGGTATAGGTCTTGCGATAGGCACATATCTCAACTGGCTTATCGTATCAAAAAGAATCAGAAAGTATTCTCATGTATGCAATTCGATAACTATACCGGATTTCTTCTCAAACAGATTCAGGGACAGCAAGAAGATACTTACTCTTATCTCGGCGCTGATAATCATAGTATTCTTTATTCCTTATACAGGCTCGGGATTTTCTGCCTGCGGTAAGCTGTTCAACAGCCTTTTCGGTGCGGATTATCATATCGCTATGATAATAAGTGCGGTAGTAATCATCGCATATACCACTATCGGCGGATTCTTAGCGGCAAGTACAACAGACTTTATACAGAGCATTATAATGTCGGTAGCGCTTATTATAGTAGTGGTATTCGGCATTTCATCGGTCGGCGGTGTTGTCGAGGTAATGAACCACGCAACATCAATGCCCGGATATTTCTCACTGACACATACGTTTGACGTTCTTAAACAGCAGACGGGTGATTACGGTCCGCTGACTATCTTCTCCACACTTGCGTGGGGTCTCGGCTATTTCGGTATGCCTCACGTTCTGCTGAGATTTATGGCTATAAACGACAGCAAGAAGCTCAAGGTTTCAAGACGTGTTGCTACAGTATGGGTGGTTATTTCGCTTGCTGTTGCAATATTCATCGGCGTTGTCGGTCTTGCTATGACAAAGAACAATGTAATAGATCCTCTGGCAGATCCCGAAACGGTAATAGTTGTAATAGCTAATCTTCTTGCAAAGGCAGGTCCTCTTGCGGCTATGGTAGGCGGTCTTATCATTGCGGGTATTCTTGCGTCCACTATGTCGACAGCGGATTCACAGCTTCTTGCGGCATCATCTGCGGTATCCGAAAATCTGTTCAACCAGGTATTCAAGATAAAGACAAGCGAAAAGACGGCGATGCTTATCGCAAGAATCACGGTCGTTGTAATAGCAATCGTCGGAATCGTTATTGCGTGGGATCCCAACAGCTCGGTATTCCAGATAGTATCGTTTGCGTGGGCAGGCTTCGGTGCGGCATTCGGTCCTGTTGTGCTGACGGCTCTGTTCTGGAAGAGAACGACAAAGTGGGGTGCATTTGCAGGTATATTTGCAGGCGGTGCAATGGTATTCATATGGAAGTTCCTTGTAAGACCGCTCGGCGGATTATTCAATATCTATGAGCTTCTTCCGGCTTTCATAGTTGCACTTGCTGCTATAGTAGTTGTATCGCTTCTTGACAAGAAGCCCTCGCAGGAAATTATTGATGAGTTTGAGTCGGTGAATGCGGCTGAATAACAGGAATTAAATAAGTATGACAGCTACGATCAAGTATTGTGGCTGTCATTTTTTACTGCTGTATCAATCTCCTTTTTCAAAGCGTGAGCGGAGCTTTTCGAGAGCCTTCTTTTCTATTCTTGAAATATAGCTCCTGCTTATGCCAAGCTCGTCTGCGACTTCACGCTGGGTCATTATCCTGTCGGTGCGGTAGGATGTTTTAGACAGACCGTAACGCTTTGTGAGTATTTCTTTTTCACGCTCGTCAAGCTCCTCGTCTATATATCTGTACATTTTATCAAGCTCGATGTTAAGAGCGGCCTCCTCGGCAACATCCGTTCCGTCCTTGAAAATATCGGCAAGGGTGACGGCGTTTCCGTCCTTGTCGCAGTCCATCGGGTCGTTCATATAAACCTCCGTCTGCTGATGCTTTGTTTTACGGAAGTACATTCTTATCTGATTATTTATGCATTTTCCCGCATAGGTGGAAAAGCTGATGTTCTTTCTGTAATCAAAGGTTTCTGCGGCACGGATAAGCCCGATTATGCCTATCGAGATAAGATCGTCCGCTTCCTTGCTGTCGGGGTAGTGCTTTTTTACGATATATGCCACAAGGCGAAGGTTGTGGTTTATCAGCTTGTCACGGGCGGCAAGGTCGCCCTGAGCCGCTTTTTCAAGGCATTCACGTTCTTCCTTTGCGGAAAGCTGTCGGGGAAATGAACCGTTGTTTTTAAAATGCAGAGCAAAGAAGATAAGGCTCTGCAGTGCGGTTTGCAGTACCGATATAAACATAATATCACACTCCGGAAAGATAATGATACAGTTTATTCCGGACATTCTGCCGCTTATGCAGGTACATTCTGCTTGACAGCGGAAATTTAACGGTGTATAATTAAAATATATAATTCAAGGAGCGTATGAGTATGAAGCAGAAAAATCGTGAAAGGCTCGGAATAGGTATGAAGATAGGTGCGGGGGTGCTTGCGCTTATTATGATCATAGGTGTTGTGATACAGGGATTTATGTATTTGAACTGAGTTGATAAAATATGTGGGTAATGCAAACCGCCGACTGTGAAGTCGGCGGTTGTTTTTATTCCTGTCTTGTTCTGTCTGTTCTGTTGAAAATCAGCGATACCGCAAGAGCGAAAATCATAGCGGCGGTAACTCCTGCCGAGCAGGCGGTAAATCCGCCCGTGAAGATTCCGAGCAAACCGTCATCTTCCACAGCTTTTTTCATGCCCTTTGCAAGCAGATTGCCAAAGCCCGTGAGAGGTACGGACGCACCTGCGCCTGCAAAATCGATAAGCGGCTGATAAAGACCTACAGCTCCGAGAATCACGCCCGAAACAACGTAGGCTACAAGTATTCTTGCGGGGGTGAGCTTCGTAAGGTCGATAAGCAGCTGACCTATAGCACAAAGCGCACCGCCGACTAAAAATGCCCATAAATACTGCATAAATTTTCTCCTGTTATAAAGCGTCTGAAATTTCTACAAGGTGGGATATGCCGGGGATGCTTTCGCCCTGCTGTACTTTAGTTGTTGACATAAGCGCACCGGTAGCGGCAAACAGCACTCTGTGGAGCTTTCCCTCGGCTATCTGCGGCAGGATATGTCCGCACAGTACCGAGGCACTGCAGCCGCATCCTGAGCCGCCTGCGTGTACGTCCTGCTTTTCACGGTCGTACAGCATAAGTCCGCAGTCCTTGTGCCTTGATTCGATTTCTGTTCCGTCACGGCGGAAAAGCTCGCACATAAGCTCTGAGCCGACCTGTCCGAGATCTCCCGTGTAGATTACGTCATAATCGGCAGGAGATGTTCCGGTGGCGAGCAGGTGTCGGTTTATCGTATCGTATGCCGCACCTGCCATAGCCGCACCCATATTGTTTGCGTCCTTTATGCCCATATCGGTTATCTTGCCTATCGTGACACGCTTTACATAAGGCGGTTTTTCAGCTACCGAGGTTATGCAACAGCCTGCACCGGTAGCTGTCCACTGAGCAGTAGGGGGACGAACGCCGCCGTAGTTTATAGGGAATCTGAACTGCCTTTCGGCGGAGCAGAAGTGTGACGAGGTAACGGCGGCAAAATATTCTCCGAGCCTCATATCCGCAAAAAGCGAAGCCATTGCAAGACTTTCAGCCATTGTCGAGCAGGCACCGTAAAGTCCGATAAATGATATATCGGTGTCACGCAAGCCGTATGCCGAGCCTGTGCATTGGTTAAGCAGATCGCCTGCAAAAATAAACGAAATATCCTCTTTTATGAGCTTGCCTTTTCTAAGGGCAATATCAAAGGCATATTGCTGAAAGGTGCTTTCGGCTTTTTCCCAAGTGGTAAGTCCAAGCTCTGCACCCTCTGCGGCATAGTCAAAGCAGTTGCCGAGAGGTCCGTCGCTCTCCATTTTTCCGACTGCGGCGGCACAGGAATAAACCGACACACCACGGTCAAACTCTATTGTACCCTCTGAAATCAGTTTTGCCATATCAACCTCCGAAAAGACTTATAACGAACAGAATTATGCCGTAGACAAATGCTGCCGTTATGCCGTAGACTATGACAGGTCCTGCAATGATGAACATCTTTGCGCCCGTACCGAGAATGAGACCCTCGGTCTTGAATTCAAGGGCAGGGGAAACAACGGCATTCGCAAAGCCTGTTATAGGAACGAGAGTGCCTGCGCCTGCGTGCTTTGCTATCCGCTCATACTGACCGAAGCCCGTCAGTAATGCACTTATCAGCACAAGCGTTATTGAGGTGTACGCCGACGCAGTATCCCAATCGTTTCCTATCATAATATATAAATCGGTAAAGAACTGCCCTGTACAGCAGATAAGTCCGCCTATCACAAACGCTTTCGGCACTGTTATATATAGCTTGCTCGGTGTGGAATAACGGTCGGCAAGCTGTGCGTATTCTTTTTTGGAAATATTCAAAATATCACCGTCCTTGATGATATTTTTGATTTTATGTCGGAAAATATCCGTGTAAAATTCTGCTTACCGATACGGCAAGATAAAGCAAAAACAAGTCGCTTTGCAATTTTTATATTGATTTATTGCAGACATTGTGCTATACTTTAATAGATAAGACAGGAAAAAGCGGTTTTTACAGCCGTATTTTCGGTTGGATTTTTTATGCAAGAAAGGGATAACAAAAAATGAAATACGCAGTATTACTTTGCGACGGTATGGCTGATCTTCCCCGTGAGGATATAGGCGGAACACCTATGAGTGTTGCTCACAAGCCTAATATGGACAAGCTTGCAAAGGTGTCAAGAGTAGGTCTTGTAAAGACGGTCGAGGACAACCTCAAGCCCGGCAGTGACGTTGCGAATCTTTCCGTACTCGGTTATGATCCTGCAATATATTATTCGGGAAGAAGTCCTTTAGAGGCAGGAAGTATAGGCATTGATATGAAGCCTACGGACGTTTCTTTCAGAACGAATCTTGTAACGCTGTCGGACGAGCCGGTTTACGAGGATAAGACAATACTCGACTACTGTGCCGATGATATATCTACAGAAGAAGCCGCAGAGCTTATAAAGTTCATTGACGAAAAGCTCGGTACGGATGAATTCAGATTCTACAGCGGTGTAAGCTACCGTCATTGTCTGATATGGGATCACGGTACGACCGATATAGGCACGCTGACTCCTCCCCACGATATAACAGGCAAGCCGATAAAGACGCATCTTGGTGTGAACGAAAATGGCAAAGTGCTTATCGAGATGATGAAGAAGAGTTATGATCTGCTGAAAGATCATCCCGTAAACCTAAAGAGAATCGAAAGAGGTCTTCGTCCTGCAAACAGCATATGGTTCTGGGGCGAGGGTGTTCGCAAGGAGCTTACTCCTTTTGCCGAAAAGTACGGAAAGAGCGCCGCTATGATTTCTGCGGTCGATCTGCTAAGAGGTATCGGCAAGTTCACAGGAATGGACGTTATCAAGGTTGACGGTGCAACAGGCTACATAGATACAAACTTTGACGGTAAGGCTCAGGCGGCTGTTGACGCACTGAAAAGCGGCAAGGATTTTGTATATATCCATGTTGAGGCTCCCGATGAATGCGGTCATCGTAATGAGGTTGACAATAAGGTAAAGGCAATAAGCCTTATTGACGAAAAGATACTCGGCAAGCTGCTTGACGAATTCAAGGATGAGGATATAAAAATCCTTATCTGTCCCGACCATCCCACGCCGCTTGAACTGAGAACACATACAAACGCTCCTGTGCCGTTCATGATCTATGACAGCAGAAAGAAGCTGGACGGTGTTGATTGCTTCTGCGAGGAGAGTGCGGCTAAGACGGGCGATTATATCGCTGAGGGTCATACCCTTATGAGCAGTTTCTTGGCTGACTGATAGATAATACTAAATGAATATTTTACCGCCCTGTGTTTTTCACGGGGCGGTTTGTTATAAAGAGAAGCGCTGTAAACCAGCGGTGGTTTACAGCGCTTTATCGGTTTATTCAATTATGAGTTTATAATCGGTGCAGAAGTCGGAATATTCGGTAAATGTTTTTTTGAGAGAAGAGAGCAGAGGTTCTTCTCCGTGTTTTTCGTAATATTTCTTTATATCACTCGATATTGTCAGTTCAAGAGTTGCTTTGTCGCCGACAATGTAGCCGACTGTGCTTTCGTTGATTTCTTCCTTGCCGTTGCTGTTGATAAAGCACTTGATAAAACGTACATCATCGCCGATGCTATTGAGCTTTTTCCACTCGGAAAAAATAACCTTAGGGTCGCAGGGAAGATATTTAGTTGTTTTTTCCGTGCTTGAGCCGTTCAGATAATAAATATTAATATTGCTGTACGCCAAAGCTGTTGTTTCGTTTGTTGATTCGTTTGTGATTGCTGATGATGAATTGTTGAAATCATTATCGGCATTTTTGAGTAAACCGTTTCCGGTTGCGAATACTGCCACAAACACTGCCGCTGTAGCCGCCACCGAGCCGATAACAGCGTACAGCTTTTTTCTGTTGTTTTTGATTTTCGGCTTTGCCTGTTCGATGAAATCATCGTTTACGTTGCCGAGTTCATTCAGTAAGCGTTTTTCTTTCATAGCGTTATACCCTCCTTTATAAGATGTTCCTTAAGTTCGCTTCGGGTTCTGAGAAGTATCATTTTTATGCGGCTTTCGGTAGATGAATGTTCGGCGGCTATCGCCTTTACCGACATCATATACCAGTATCTTTGCATAAAGATAACACGTTTTTCGGGTTCAAGGCAGAAGAGAAAATCGTTGAGGGCGTGCCTTAGCATGTTGTTGTCGGAAATATCTTCCGTAGTAACACCGGACGACACACATTCAGTCAGCTCATCAAGAACGGCGGCTGTCTGTCCCGAACCTCTTTTATCTGCTGTTTTCTCAAAGAATCTGTTCAGCGAAAGGTTGCGTGTTATCCTGCCGAGAAATGCCGACAGCTTTTTCGGCTTCTGCGGCGGAATTGCATTCCACGCCTTCATCAGCGTATCGTTTACGCACTCCTCGCAGTCCTCATTCACGGCAAGTATGTTGTAGGCGATAGAGTAACAGTATCTGCCGTATTTGCCGTGGGTTTCGGATATTGCTTTTTCATCTCTTGCAAAGAATAATTCTATAATCCTGCTGTCTTCCATATTTCTCACTCCCTTTTATTTTTATTAAACAGCCTGTTCACCTATAAAGACAGGATATTTTTATAAAGGTCACACTTTTGAGAAAATTTATAAAAAACTTTTTATAATAAATACAGGCCTCTGCGTAATACAGAAGCCTGTGCTGTAAACCTTGCGTGGTTTAAACGCCGTTAGTCTTCAATATAAACTCTCTTCATAACCTGAGGAGTTGTGGGCTTGTCGTTCCAGTCAACCTCGGTATCTGCGATTTCATCAACTGCGTCCATACCGTCAACTACCTTGCCGAAAGCGGCATAACCGCCGTCGAGATGAGGAGCGTCCTTGTGCATTATAAAGAACTGTGAGCTTGCGCTGTCGGGCATCATCGAACGAGCCATAGAGATAACGCCTCTTGTGTGCTTTAAATCGTTCTTTACGCCGTTCTGAGCAAATTCGCCCTTGATGTTTTCCTTTGCGCCGCCCATTCCTGTGCCTTCGGGATCGCCGCCCTGAATCATAAAGCCGCTGATTACACGGTGGAAGATAAGCCCGTCATAAAAGCCTTCTTTAACGAGCTTTTCAAAGTTTGCACAGGTGATAGGTGCAATTTCGGGATAAAGCTCTATCTTTATCTTTTTGCCGTTTTCCATTTCGATAACTACCATTGGTCTGAATTCCTTTCGTATTTTGTGTTTTCTGTATGTCAATAAGGCTGAAGCCTTACCGATGTTGTTATCCTGCGATAAGCTCGGAATAAATATTTGTATCAGTTCCGCTTATCTCTACTCCTTTAAGCTCGAATAACTCGCTTATAGTTGCAAACTGGAAGCCCTTTTCAAGAAGTATCGGGATCGCTTTATCAAGCGCTTCAACAGTCTTTGAGTTGCCCTCAGCGTCGTGGAGCAGGAAGATCACGCCGTCAGCGGCTTTCTTTTCGAGATATTTTGCTCTGTATTCTGCTGTTACTTTGTCATCCCAATCGTTGCAGCCGAGTCCGCTTATAAATGTCATATCAATGTTATCATACATTGTGCTGTTTACGGCTATGTAGGGCGGACGGAAGAACTTTGGGGTCGTACCTGTGATTTCTTTTACCTTGTCGTTTACATAAGCGACCTCATCTTTTATTTCATCGGCAGTCATTTTATCCATATAGCTGTGTGTTTTAGAGTGGTTTTCAATGTCACAGCCGAGGTCGAATGCACGCTTGACCGACTTTGCGGATTCATCGTTTATATTTGTTCCGATAAGGAAGAAGGACGCCCTGACCTGATATTTTTCAAGTATGTCAAGCACTTCCATAGTTGTGGTGGCATTAGGTCCGTCATCGAATGTTATCGCTATTGTCGGCTTTGACGGGTCAAGCTCATAGTCTATGCGTTTTACTGTATCGCTGTTGTTACTATCGTGTGTGGAAGACACCGATTCGTCCGTCTGAGCGGTCGTTTCGGCAGCGGATGTTTCCGTACTTTCGGAAGAAGTGGCAGAAGGAGCAGTTTCGTCTGTTGAACTGCTTTCAAGTGCGGCAGATGTGCCGTCAGTGCTTACAGTTGCAGAAGATGATGAAGCTGTGCTTTCGGCAGGTGACTGTGATGAGTTTGCAGGCGAGGAACAGCCTGCAAGGCAGAGTGCGGCGATAAGAGAAGCGATTGTGAGTCTTACTTTCATAGTGGTTTTCCTTTCGGTTACTTTTTGTTTTTTCTTATTTGTCTTATATTGATAACATTTATAACGATCCCTGCAGTCACAAACAGCGACAGAACTGCTATCAATATTAGGCTGTTTGTGTTATCCGGGCTGTCTTCCTGTGCGTGTACATCGCTCGTAACGGGCGTATAATTTTCGGGAGCGGTATAGATCTGAGGCTTGGTTGTAGCTGCGGAGGTTTCTGCCGATACGGAGGTATCTGCCGAGGGGGTGCTTTCATTGCTGCTGTCGGGGGCGGTTTCGTCTGACTGATTGAAATATTCTCCGGCACGGAAATAATAACGCTTTTCGGCAAGATAGGCGCAATGATCGAAAGACAGGGCAAGCGGTGAAATATCAAAATACATTTCGGTGTTTGCTCCTAAGGAGGTAAACTCGTTGTTTTTAAATTTCAGGTTGCTGTTCCATACGCAGTCTACCCATATCCATCTGTCGTCAATCAGTGCGGCGCACCATTCGTGGTTTACCGGTCCGTCTGCAAGTTCGGAGTAATCTACCGTGTCTGACGTTACCGTACCTTTTACGTTTACGACATAAAGCCCCTGTGCTTCACACAGTGCGCTGAAAAGTGCGGAATAGCCGACGCATACTGTTTTGCGGCTTTTGAGAACATTCTTTATGCATATCTCGGACTGAGTTACCGAATTTTCTCTTGCGTCACGGTCGTAATAGATATTGTCGGATACCCATTTCGCTATCGCTTCGAGCTTCTTGTATTCGTCTTTGATATCGCCTGCGATGTAATCTGCAAGATATGCGATTTCGTCAAGCGTCTGTTTCACGCTTTCTTCCGTAAGCTCATCAGTGACATAGCCTGCCCACGATTTTGCGGAGGTCGGTACTGCTTTTTCAAGTACCGAAAGATTCTGTTCGCCGAGCTTGTTATCGGGAAAGTAGCGGTTATCATCATACATTATGAGATAGCTCAGTCTGGCACCTGATTTCAACGTGATTACCAAGCGGTCGGAGTTTCCGAAAGATTCTGATGGATTCAGCACCGAGGAGAAAGTTCCATCGTCATTCACTTTAAGAGTGGATGAAACAGTACTGCAGTTCTGAAATGAAATATCCGTAACGTGGTCGTTCTTATAACAACCTTCCACCAATACAGAGCGGCTGTTTATCGTGATCTTGCTGTAGTATTCCTCATTTTCCCCGGTAACAAGCTCATAGCATTTTTCAGGCTTTTTTACGATTTCGTCCGAAGAATCATCGTTACTTTCGGCAAAGCAGAAAGTCGGTAAAGCGAAAAGCGTTATCAAAGTGAGGAATAATGCAGGCGTTTTTCTGTTTATAATGAAATCCAAATTTGCTCCTTGTCTGAACGACAATTATTATCAGCTTTCACTGAGATAATCTCCGTGGATATATTCTCCGTTATCCAATTTGTAATAACCTGTGTCTGTTACGGCAACAACGGTTACAACATCTCCATATGAATACCCTCTGACTGTATCGGAACCCATTATTGCCCTCGTTCTGCTATAGCAGGATTGATTTACATACATTGTGCCGCTGACTGCGTTTTCTGTCCACTCAAGAGGATCTGTTGCAGTTTCAGGTGTGGTTTCGGGCGATTTGGTAGTAGCCGGCGTTGTCGTCTGTGCAGAAGTGGCAGGCAAAGTGGTTTCGGGAGTCGGTATTGTAGTGGTCGGCGGTGTGTACGGTGTGGTGGCAGGAACGGAAACATTGCTTGCATCGGTGCCATTTGAGGTAGAAGTTGTTTTATTGTTTAAAGACATTACGACTGCCAATATAAGTAGCATTGCACCGCCGATGCCTATAAGTGTGTCGGTTGCTTTTCCCAAGATACATTATCTCCTTTTTTGTAAGTAATATGGCTTTGTGCTTAAAAAGTCTGTATACTATTATATCAAGGCAAGGCACAACAGTCAACAGTTGTGGAAAAAAAGGCAGTTATGATGTGAGGATATTCCATAAAATTGTATAATAAATATAAAAATCGGAAAAGGTACCGGTGTAATGAAGTCGTTATTTTTGTTTTTCAAAAGAAGAGTTGAAGTCATTTTACCTTGACATGAGTATGAAATCATGATATACTTAGAACTGTATAAATCGAACAAAAGAAAACGGAGGATAGTTTTCAATGGCAAAAATTGCAGTTCTCGGCTACGGCGTCGTAGGTTCAGGCACAGTCGAGGTTATTGAGAAGAATAAGGAAGGTCTTTTAAAGAAAGCCGGTCAGGAGATAGAGATAAAGTATATTCTTGATCTGCGTGATTTCCCCGATAGTCCTTATAAAGACAAGTTTGTAAAGGACTTCAACGTTATACTGAACGACCCCGAAATTTCGGTAGTGGTTGAGGTTATAGGCGGGATCAAGCCTTCATACGATTTTGTAAAGTCATCGCTTCTTGCAGGAAAGAGCGTTGTAACATCAAACAAGGAGCTTGTTGCCAAGAAGGGCGCAGAGCTTCTGAAAATCGCACACGAGAAAGGTGTAAACTTCTTCTTCGAGGCGAGCGTTGGCGGCGGTATACCGATTATAAGACCGCTTCACCAGTGCCTTTCGGCTAACCGCATAGATGAAATCGCAGGTATCTTAAACGGTACTACAAACTTTATACTTACAAAGATGATCCGTGACAACATGGCGTTTGACGACGCATTAAAGACGGCTCAGGAACTTGGCTATGCCGAGCGTAACCCCTCTGCTGATGTTGACGGTATCGACGCTTGCAGAAAGATCTGCATACTTGCGTCACTTTCGTTCGGCAAGCACGTTTATCCGGATAATATCCATACCGAGGGTATCACGAAGATCACACCTGAGGATGTTGCATACTGTGAGAATTTCGGCGGCTCGATAAAGCTTATCGGCTGGGCTTCAAGACAGGATGACGGCAAGGTAGCTGTTATGGTTTGCCCTGCATTTATCCACGAGGACAGCCAGCTTGCAGGCGTTAACGATGTGTTCAATGCAATACTCGTAAGAGGCGACTCTACGGGCGATGTTGTATTCTACGGCAAGGGTGCGGGCAAGCTCCCGACAGCAAGCGCCGTTGTAGCCGATATTGTTATCGCTGTGAAGATGAACTCATCGAGTAAGTCGCTTTACTGGGAGGACAGCGATCAGGACTTCATAGAGGATACAGACAAGATCGTTCTTGAAAATTACATCCGTGTAAACGGCGTTTCAAAGGACGAGGCTGAGGCTCTGTTCGGCAAGGTAAGCTATCTTACAAGAAAAGGCGCTCCGGACGGCGAGCTTGCGTTTATTACTCCCGCTATCAGCGAAAAGGATTGCAACGAGGCTGTTGCAAAGCTCGGTGACAAGGTGCTCGGTCGAATAAGAGTTCTTGATTATTGATGAAAATTTAATACCCTATCTGAAAGGAAAAACAACAATATGTCCGAAAATCAACCGAAGTATAAGAGAATACTTTTAAAGCTCAGCGGTGAGGCGCTTGCAGGCGACAAGAAGATGGGACTTGATATGCCCACTGTCACCGAAATATGCACGAGCATTAAGAAGTGCTATGACGTTGGTACCGAGATAGGTATCGTTGTCGGCGGAGGCAACTACTGGAGAGGCCGTTCAAGCGAGAATATGGACAGAGTAAGAGCCGACCATATCGGTATGCTTGCTACAGCAATGAACGCACTTGCTGTTGCCGATGTACTCGAAAGTCTTGGCTGTCAGGTCCGTGTGCAGACTGCCATTGACATGAAGCAGATTGCAGAGCCTTATATAAGACAGAAGGCTGTAAGGCATTTTGAAAAGGGAAGAATAGTGATATTCGGCTGCGGTACGGGAAGCCCGTTCTTCTCGACAGACAGTGCCGCCGCACTGAGAGCCGCAGAGATAAATGCGGATATACTGCTCAAGGCGACTATGGTTGACGGTATCTATGACAAGGATCCGCATAAGTATGACGATGCTGTTAAGTACGATTCGCTCACACATCAGCAGATACTCGTGCAGAGCCTCAAGGTTATGGATAGTGCCGCTGCGGCTATGTGCCGTGAGAACAAGACACCTATCCTTGTATTCGATCTGAGCAGACCGGATAATATCTTTGATGCTGTAATGGGCAAGAAGATAGGTACGGTAGTCAGCGACAAGTAAGCTACAGGTAAATAAAAAACGATAATATACACCCGAAAGGAAATTAACCAATGAAAGACGTAATCAATACCGCTAAGGACAAGATGGGCAAGTGCGTAGCCGCTGTTGAAACAGAATACGCTTCAATCCGTGCAGGCAGAGCAAATCCCGCAGTGCTGGATAAGGTGACCGTTGACTACTACGGTGTTCCCACGCAGATAAACGCTATGGCGGCTGTTGCCGTTTCAGAGGCAAGAGTGCTTGTTATCACTCCCTGGGATGCTTCAACACTGAAGTCTATCGAAAAGGCTATCCTTGCAAGCGATATCGGAATCACTCCCACTAACGACGGTAAGGCTATCCGTATCACATTCCCGCAGCTTACAGAGGAAAGAAGAAAAGAGCTTTGCAAGCAGGTAAAGAAGATTGCCGAGGAAGGTAAGGTAGCTGTTCGTAATGTCCGCCGTGACGCTATGGAAAAATTCAAGGCTATGAAGAAGAACAACGAAATAACCGAGGACGATCTTAAGAACTGCGAGAAGGACGTTCAGAAGCTCACAGACAAGTACTGTGATGAAATGGACGCCGCAAGCAGCGCAAAAGAAAAAGAAATCATGACAGTTTAATTATCGGTAATTGGAATTGGCTGATATAAATAAAGACGCTTTACCGTGTGTTCCGCTCCATGTAGGATTTATTATGGACGGAAACGGCAGGTGGGCTAAAAAGAGAGGACTTCCGAGAAAGGCGGGTCATTCACAGGGTGCAAAGGTATTCAGGCGCACTGTTGAGGATTGCCGTGACATCGGAATAAAATATTGCACATTCTATGCGTTTTCAACGGAAAACTGGAAGCGTCCGAAGGATGAAGTTGACGCCATAATGAAGCTGCTTGTAAATTATCTTGACGATATACGCAGTATGGCTCAGAAGAATACAAGGATAATCTTTCTCGGGGATAAGTCTGCGTTTGATGATGACATACAGGCAAGGCTTGTCGAGATTGAAGAAATATCAAAGAATAATGACGGTCTGTATGTTCTTGTTGCGCTCAATTACGGCGGCAAGGACGAGATACTGACTGCCGCAAAGCATCTTGCTCAGGATTATAAGGACGGAAAGGTAAACCTTGACGACTTTACCGAGGACGACTTTGACAATTATCTTTATACAAAGGGCATTCCTCCGGTTGATCTTATTATAAGACCGAGCGGAGAGCAGAGAACCTCCAACTTCCTTATCTGGCAGGGAGCTTATGCCGAGCTTTTGTTTATGGATGTTCTGTGGCCGGATTTTTCAAAGAAGGATCTAATTGCGGCTTGCAACGAGTATGCAAGGAGAAACCGGAGATTCGGCGGACTGTAATGCACTTCTGAAAGGAATAAGAACTACAAGATGGTAACCAGAATTGTGACCGCTCTGGTAGCAATACCGATCGGTATATTAATAATTGCGCTGAACAACGAGGTACTTTACTACGTTGCTATGACAACTTTTTCGGTTATAGCTGTGTATGAGATGCTCGTTACGACCAAATATCTGAAGAATAAGTTCACATCAGCCGTAAGTCTTATATTTGCGGCTATAACACCTATTATTTTCTGGATAGAACCGCTCAGGAACAACGTAAAGCTGATTTACTTCGGTTTTGTTGTAATAATGCTTCTCGGAATGCTGTTCAATCACGAGAAGGCAAGATTTGAGCAGGTCGCACTTGTTGCGTTTGTATCGATTACGATACCTCTTGCACTATGCTCGATAGCATTTATACGCTCAAGATTCCCGGATCACGCTATGTTCCTTATAGTTTATACTATGGTAAGCGCATGGGTGGGAGATGCCGGTGCGTATTTTGTCGGAACGTTTTTCGGAAAGCATAAGATGTGCCCTGCGATAAGCCCCAAGAAAACGTGGGAGGGCTTTGTCGGAGGTATAATAACATCAGGCGTTTTTGCGGTTATAATGAGCTTTGCGTATGAACTTATCGACAGTATGATAAATGGCGGAGTGCATACATTCAGCGTAAACTGGGTATATCTTACTGTTCTTGCACTTGTTATATCCGGACTGGGAGTAGTCGGAGATCTCTCTGCGTCACTTGTAAAGCGTGAATGTTCTGTAAAGGATTTCGGCAATATATTACCCGGACACGGCGGTATTCTTGACCGTTTCGACAGTGTTCTGCTTGCCGCACCGTTTGCATATATGATGTTCCAGATATACTTCCCCATAACCCCAATAGCATAATCGTATAATCATATTACAATGCCGAAGCGGAATACTCTTCGGCATTATTTGTCATAAAGAGGTAACAATTGAGTATTATAAAGAATATAGCCCTGCTCGGCAGTACAGGTTCGATAGGTACACAGACGCTTGACGTATGCCGTATGCACGGTATTAAACCGATTGCACTTTGTGCCGCAAAAAACACCGCACTTCTTGAAAAGCAGGCTCGTGAATTTATGCCCGAAGCTGTCTGCATATATGACGAAAACCGTTACAGCGATATGAAGCAGCGGCTTTCCGATACCGATATAAAGGTGCTGTGCGGAATGGATGGGCTGTGTGAGGTGTCATCACTGAAAACGGACGCTGTTGTAAATTCGGTCGTAGGTATGGTAGGGCTTCGTCCTACTCTTGCGGCACTTGACGCAGGCAACAAGGTGGCGCTTGCTAACAAGGAAACGCTTGTTACAGGCGGCGAACTTGTAATGAAAAAGGCGAAGGAGAAAAACCTGCCGATACTGCCGATAGACAGCGAGCATTCCGCTATATTCCAGTCGCTTATGGCAAGCGGAGGAAGCGGTATCGAGCGTATACTGCTTACGGCATCGGGCGGTCCGTTTTTCGGATACAGCTATGAAAAGCTGAAAACAGTAACAAAGGCACAGGCGCTGAAGCACCCTAACTGGAACATGGGACAGAAGATAACAACAGACAGCGCAACGCTTATGAACAAGGGGCTTGAGCTTATAGAGGCGGTGTGGCTGTTCGGAGTTACTTCTGAAAAAGTGGAGGTAAATGTTCACAGACAGAGCATTTTGCACTCTGCGGTCGAGTTTGAGGACGGCTCGGTCATAGGTCAGATGGGCGTACCCGATATGAGAATACCGATACAGTTTGCGCTGACCTATCCCGAAAGGTTACCGTCACCGGCAAAAAGGCTTTCTCTTTTTGATGTCGGCACTATGACGTTTGAAAAAGCGGACGAGGAAACGTTCCTATGTCTTAAATACGCCAAGAAGATGATAGCAAAGGGCGGTACAGCCTGCACTGTGCTTAATAGCGCAAACGAGGCGGCTGTCGGACTTTTCCTTGAGGATAAGATACCGTTTTATCGCATAGGAGAGCTTGTTGCCGACGCTTGTGAAAATGTAAGGGAGCATAAAGAGGTAACGCTCGGCAATATACTGGACAGCGAAAACACGGCAAGAGAATATGTAATCACACACGTTTAAACAAGGAGGCACTTTTGAACATACTCAATATTTTACTCGGAATACTTCTGTTCTTTATAATCATACTCGTACACGAATTCGGACATTTCACGGTTGCAAAGCTGTGCAAGATGAAGGTCAAGGAATTTGCAATCGGTATGGGACCGAAGCTGTTCAAAAAGCGTATAGGAGAAACTGTGTTTGCCTTCAAGGCACTGCCTATAGGCGGCTCGGTCATGCTTGACGAGGACGTTGAAAATGACGATCCGAGAAGCTTCAGAAACAGACCTGTGTGGATGAGAATACTGGTAATTGCCGCAGGTGCGTTTATGAACTTCGTTCTCGGATTTATCTTCTGCATTATTTCCGTGCTTTGTTCAAGCAGTGTGACTACAACTACGGTTGCGGGTTTCCAGGAGGGTGCGGTAAGCTCTTCTGTACTGCAAGCTTATGATAAGATACTGAAAATCAACGGTATGAATATCTATACTACTATGGATATTTCGTTCCAGCTTTCAAATTCACAGTCAAGGGGTATAGGCTCGCAGTATTACAGCTATGACTTTGTGGTTGAGAGAAACGGTCAGACGGTTGAGCTGAAAGACGTAAAGTTTGCGTCACGCTCATATGCAAAAATGATTTCGGAATATAAAAAGCTGGTGGGTGAAAAAGAGGGCTATGCGGCACTTCCCACCGAATATTTCGATATAGATACTAACAGCTATACCGAGGCTTTCAAGGAGCTTGAAAAGAACGATGCAGAATTTGCAAAGTCATTTACAGCAATTGCCGATGAATACAAAAGCGGATACACTTCGGAAGAGAACAATATGTATCTTGACTTCATCGTATACGGTCAGAAGCATAATTTTGTGAACGTTATACAGGCGGCGTGTGCGGACTTTGTTTCATACGGCAGGCTGATATGGATCTCGTTCGGCAATCTGCTCAACGGCACTTACGGCCTTAACGAGATGTCAGGTCCTATTGGCGTTGTACAGAGCGTAAGCACGGTTGCGTCATTCGGCTGGGGTTCTCTTATGACGCTGGCGGCACTTATTGCGATAAATGTCGGCATTGTAAATCTTCTGCCTATACCCGCTATGGACGGCGGACGGCTTGTGTTCCTTTTTATAGAGCTTATCAGAGGAAAGCCTGTCAAGGCGGAGCACGAGGGAATGGTGCATTTTATTGGCATTGTTGCGCTTATGGTGCTTATGGTTATAGTAACGTTCAATGACATTGCGAGAATATTTACGGGCGGTTAAAATGAGCAAGAAAAAAGTTAAAGTAGGAAATCTCACTCTCGGAGGAGAGCATATATATATACAGTCGATGCTGAATATCCCTGCTGATGATGTTGAGGGCAATGTAATGCAGGCAATCGAACTTGAAAAGGCAGGCTGTGAGATAATACGCACGGCTGTGCCGACGGTAAAGAATGCAGAGCTTATTTATGCGCTTAAGAATGCGGTCAATATACCTGTTGTAGCTGACATACATTTTGATTACAGGATAGCGCTCGAATGTGCGGCGGCAGGTGTCGACAAGATAAGGATAAATCCGGGAAATATCGGGGATAAGGACAGGGTTAAGGCTGTGGCGGACGCTTGCCGCAACCGCAATATTCCTATAAGAATAGGCGTGAACAGCGGCTCAGTCGAGCGTGAGCTTCTTGCTAAGTACGGCGGTCCTACCGCACAGGCACTGGCAGAAAGTGCTTCACGTCATGTCGAAATGCTCCGTGAATTTGATTTTGACGATATAGTGCTTTCAGTAAAATCGTCAGATGTCAAGCTGATGACGGAGAGCTATCGTCTGATACACGAAATGTACGATTATCCTCTGCACCTCGGAGTGACCGAGGCAGGCACAGCCCGTATGGGCATAATCAAGTCGGCGGCGGGAATAGGCTCGCTGCTCCTTGACGGTATCGGGGATACGATAAGAGTATCGCTGACAGCCGACCCTGTAGAAGAAATCTATGCCGCAAAGGATATACTTAAAGCAGTAGGCATAGGCGGCGGTGTGCAGATAGTTTCATGCCCGACCTGCGGAAGAACCGGAATTGACCTTATTTCTATAGCAAAGCAGGTCGAACAGCGTACAAGAGATATAACAGCCAATATAAAGATAGCTGTAATGGGCTGTGTCGTAAACGGCCCGGGCGAGGCGAGAGAGGCAGATATAGGTATCGCCGGTGCAAAGGGCGAGGGTATAATCTTCAAAAAGGGCGAGGTTATCCGCAGGGTACCCGAAGAAAAGCTTGTTGACGAGCTTATGTGTGAAATCGGCAAATTAGTAAGCGATAAAGAGAACTGATAAGGAAAGTGAAATAATGGCAGCCATTTTAAAAGAACTTCTGAATAAGGTTGAAATGCCTCAGCAGACGGCAGACGCAAAACTGCTGTCGATACTGTGTGACGAAGCGGATAAGAGTATGATACTTCAGCTTGAATCCGATGAATTGATACCGTACAGCGTACTTGCCGAAACCGGCAATGCGATAAAAAAGTATCTCGGTGTGCCGTCGGTAAGAATTTACCCTAAATATGCGCCTGAGCTGTTCAGCCCGTCATATCTTTATGACATTATTCAGATATTGAAGCCGTCACACGGAGTAATTAACGGCTATATGGATGATGCGGAGATAAGCGACGACGGAGATACGTTCGAGTTTACGCTTATGCACGGCGGAATTGACCTTCTATACAGCGAGAAGATAGACAAGGAAATCGAGAAGTTCACAAAGGGTGTTTTCTCAAAAAGCGTAACGGTAAAATTCAGCGAAAATGCGACAGTAGATTATGCAGACCTTGACGAAAGATATTATGAGGAATTGTCGGCACAGCCGCTTCCGGATTTTGATGAGATCGACAGGAAAGCGGCAGAGCGTGCAAGCGAGAGCAAAAGTTCAAGGGGCAGGAAATCAAGACCCGAGCCGAGAAAGCGTCCGGGCAAGATAACGCTTACATATCTTGAGGATAAGCTGAACACGGACGGACTTTTATATCTCGGAAACGAGATAACCGAAGCACCGCAGTCGCTGAAGTCACTGGGCGAAGAAAGCGACAGCGTCACGGTATGGGGAGAGCTTACCGATGTTGAGCATAAGGATACAAGAAACGGCGTTTATACGATAATCACGGCGGCACTTTGTGACGATACGGGAAGAGTGCCTGTAAAACTGTTTGCCAAGGCTGAAATAATAGACGATTACGATTTTCTTGAAGACGGTGCGGTTTTTGTTATGCACGGCAGCTATAAACTCGACACATTCGCAAATGAGATGCAGTTCAACCCGACAGATATTATGCAGGTATCACTCCGTGACGACTATACAATGAAAACACCCGCTCCGAAGCCCTCTTCACAGGGAGGAAGCGCATCCTCTGCTCCGGCAATGACAAAGGCAAACGTGTTTGCAGAGCCTGAGGAAATGGATCTGATGTTTGAAACAACTCATTTCGGAAGCAAAGCAAAGCTTGTAATGGGCAAGCCGATAAATGACCCGCCCGTTGAAATGGCAAGCGTAATGACAGAGCGTGACAACGTTACGGTATGGGGTGAGATCTTCAACGTTGAAAAGAAAGAAACAAAAAGCGGCAAGTCAACGATAATCACAGCCGCATTCAGCGACAGAACTTCATCTATGATAATGAAGCTGTTCGTATATAACACAAAGCTCGACAGTTACAGCTTTGTCCAGAACGGTACAAAGATACTTGCAAACGGCAGTTATAAGATGGACGATTTTCTGCACTATAACTGTTTTACTCCGCAGTCGGTGATGCTGGTTGATGTAAAGTCAAAGCAGGATAACGCTCCCGAAAAGAGAGTAGAACTGCATATGCATACAAATATGTCGGATATGGACGCAGTTACAGCTCCGTCAGTGCTTGTAAAGCAAGCTCATGCATGGGGTCATAAGGCGGTAGCTATAACCGACCACGGCAACGCACAGGCATATCCGGAGGCTATGAATACCGTTGAGAAGATAAACAAGGACGATCCCGACTTCAAGGTGATATACGGACTTGAGGCATACTTTGTAAATGACGGAAATGCAGTTGTTGACGGGTGTGACAATGTAAAAATCGAGGACGATATAATCGTATTTGACATAGAAACAACGGGACTTCACCCCGCAAACGAGCGTATAACCGAAATAGGTGCGGTAAAGCTGCGTAATATGGAGATAGTTGACCGTTTTTCTACTTTTGTAAACCCGATGATGCCGATACCGTCAAATATCACGGAGCTTACGGGTATCACGGACGATATGGTAGCGGATGCTCCGACAGAGGATATTGCCGTAACCGACTTTATGACATTCTGCGGTAATGCGCCTGTATGCGCACATAACGCGAAGTTTGACGTTTCGTTTATAAGAAGCGCCGCCGCAAGAATGGATAAGAGCTTTGATAATCCTGTAGTCGATACGTTGAGTATTGCAAAAGCGGCGCTCAAGGGTATCAAGAACTATAAGCTTGACACTATAGCAAAGTATTTCAAGCTGGGCGACTTTGACCATCACAGAGCGGTTGCGGATGCAGAAATGCTGTGCATGATATATATGCACATAGTAAACGATACAAGAAAGACCGCTAAGCTTGAATACATAGGCGACTTCAACACGGCGTTCGGAAGCGTGGATATAAAGAAGCTGCCTACATATCACCAGATAATTCTTGTAAAAAACAAGGTCGGTCTGAAAAATCTGTACAGACTTATTTCCGCATCGAACCTTGATTATTTCTATAAAAAGCCGAGAATACCGAAATCCCTGCTGTCGCAGTACAGAGAGGGACTTATCATAGGAAGTGCGTGCGAGGCAGGCGAACTTTTCAGGGCGATACTTGAAAAGGAATCGCAGGAGAAGATAGAGGAAATCGCATCATTCTATGATTATCTTGAGATACAGCCTATCGGCAATAATATGTTCCTGCTGAGAAACGGCAAGGTAAGCAGTGAAGAAGATCTGAGAGATCTCAACCGTGCCATAGTCGAGCTTGGTGACAGGCTCGGAAAGCCGGTAGTCGCTACCTGTGACGTGCATTTCAAAGACCCTGAGGACGCTGTATTCCGTGAGGTACTGCAGGCGGGACAGGGCTATGAGGACTTTGCAAATCAGCCGCCGCTTTATTTCAGAACTACCGATGAAATGCTTGAGGAATTTGCTTATCTCGGTGAAGAAAAGGCGAAGGAAGTCGTTATTACAAACACAAACAGAATCGCCGATATGATCGAGGTGGTACGGCCTATCCCCACAGGCACATATACTCCTCATATTGACGGTGCAGACGAAGAATTACAGCAGCTTTGCTGGGACAGGGCGCACGCATGGTACGGTGACGATCTGCCGGAAACAGTTGAAAAACGACTCAAGAAGGAGCTTGACTCTATCATAAAGCACGGATTCGCCGTACTGTATATGATAGCGCAGAAGCTGGTTGCATTTTCGGAAAAGAACGGTTATCTTGTCGGCTCACGAGGCTCGGTAGGTTCATCGGTAGTTGCCATAATGGCAGGTATCTCCGAGGTAAACCCCTTGCCTCCGCACTACAGATGTCCCAAGTGCCGGCACAACGAATTTATCCTTGACGGCTCATACGGCTCGGGCTTTGACCTGCCGCCGAAGAAGTGTCCGAACTGCGATATAGATATGATCCGTGACGGTCACGATATACCGTTTGAAACGTTCCTCGGATTTGACGGCGATAAGTCGCCCGATATTGACCTTAACTTCTCAGGCGAGGTACAGGGAAAGGTACACAGATACACCGAAGAACTGTTCGGCAAGGATCACGTTTTCAAGGCGGGTACTATCTCCGCCGTGCAGGAAAAGACAGCCGAGGGCTTTGTACGCAAGTGGCTTGAAAAGAAGGGTATGACGGCAAATCCTGCTGAGATATCACGTCTTGCGGCAGGCTGTACAGGCGTTAAGAGAACAACGTCACAGCATCCCGGCGGAATGGTCGTTGTACCGAGCGATTATGAGGTTTATGACTTCACGGCGGTTCAGCACCCGGCGGATAAGACGGAGAGCGATATGATCACAACGCACTTCGACTTCCACGCACTGCACGATACTATACTTAAGCTCGACGAGCTCGGACACGATGTGCCGACGCTGTATAAGCACCTTGAGGATATGACGGGCATAAAGATAGCGGATGTTCCGACAAGCGATCCTAAGGTCATGGAACTGTTCACCTCGACAGAGCCACTCGGCATAAAGGAGGAGGATCTCGGCGTTTCAAGCGGTACATACGGTATCCCCGAATTCGGCACGCCGTTTACACTGCAGATGCTTAAGGACGCACAGCCGAAGAAATTCTCCGACCTTTTACAGATTTCGGGTCTGTCGCACGGTACTGACGTATGGCTCGGAAACGCACAGGATCTTATCTCTGACGGAACCTGCACGATTTCAGAGGTTATCGGATGCCGTGACGATATTATGGTTTACCTTATGCATCAGGGTCTTGAGCCTAAGCTTGCATTCAAGATAATGGAGATAACCCGTAAGGGTAATGCCAAGAAGCTGTTCAACGAGGATATATACAAGGCGTTTGAAGAAAACAATGTACCGCAGTGGTATATTGAAAGCTGTAAGAAGATAAAGTATATGTTCCCTAAGGCACACGCCGCCGCTTATGTAACCGGTGCTGTAAAGCTGTGCTGGTTCAAGGTCTATTATCCGTCAGAATTCTATTCTGCGGTACTTACAAAGCACACTGAAAATATAGATGTAAAGACGGTTCTCGGTGGTAAGGAGAGCGTAAGAAACAAGATACAGCTTATTCAGTCAAACCCGGAGGCTACTGCAAAAGACAAGGGTATGCTTGACGCACTGCTGCTGATATATGAAATGATGCTAAGAGGTATCACGTTCCTGCCTGTTGATTATAAGAAGTCGAGGGCTACAACTTATGCGATAGAGGACGGAAACCTCCGTCTGCCGTTCCTTGCGGTAGAGGGCTGCGGTGAAAACGCCGCAATTAAGCTCAAGGAAGTTATCGACAAGGGAGATTTCATCTGCCTTGAGGATATTCAGGCACAATCAGGTATAAACAGCACCGTTCTCAGCAAGCTGTATGATATGAACGTATTCGGGGATCTCCCTCAATCCGCACAAATCTCATTCTTTTAAGCGGCAATGTGCCGCTTCAAATTCCGACCTTGCGGCGAGTCGCCGCAGACAATTCCGCCTTTGGGGCAGTTTCGGCTATCCGCAGGATAGCAAAACGGCGGGCGGCAATGTCCGTTCCGAATTCCGACCTTTTTAAAGGTCGGTGAGGGGCTGAAGTACGGCGGACGGTCGGGGAGCAGTGATACAACAGACATTAAACAACAAATATTGATTGTTGGAAATATAAAGTGTTTTAAGAAAGGCAAAGTAAAAACAAATGAACTATTCGTTCAACGTGAGAATTCTCAGTCATTTTTATCACAGCGCAGTAAAGGCTGAACTTGAAAGACGGAATTTTCCGAAAGATATGGCGAAGAAGATTTTTGCCGAGCATAAGGCGATAGTTACCCGTGCAAAAGACATCGGCAAGTCAAAGCTGATGAGCTCTTATATGATGGGCGCATATTTTATCGCTATGAACCGCAGTACAGGAAAGACGGCGGAAGAAAATTACGAAATATTAAAAGACGGATTATGTGCTTCAAAGCTGTTTCACAAAGCTGTAGGAAATGTAGACAGTTATCTTGACGAAAAGAAGATGCCCGGACGTCTTGCGTGGTCGGAAGAAAGCCACAAGAGAAAATATGAAAACGACTGGGTAGTTGATATATTACCTGCAAACGATGAATATGAGCTTGGTTATGACTATCACGAATGCGGTGTATGCAAGTTGTGCAAAGACGAGGGCTGTCCCGAACTCGCACAGTATATGTGCCGTATGGACTATGTTCTTGCGGACATTATGGATATGAAGCTCACAAGAACAAAAACTATAGCTGAGGGTGCTGATATGTGCGACTTCAGATACAGCAGAAAGTAAATTTGACTTAAAAGGATAACGGTACACAATGAAAACAGCGGCTATTATATGCGAATACAATCCGTTCCACAACGGACATAAATATCACATAGAGCAAACCCGTTTACAGCACGGCGCAACTCATATCGTATGCGTTATGAGCGGAAATTTCACCCAGAGGGGCGATGTTGCGCTTGCGGATAAATATGCGAGAGCGAGAGCCGCACTTATGGGAGGTGCGGATCTGGTGGTCGAACTGCCTACTCCGTTTGCACTGTCGAGTGCGGAGCATTTTGCTATGGGGGCTTGCCGTATTGCCGATTCACTCGGTTGTGTCGATATGCTGAGCTTCGGCAGTGAATGCGGTGATGTTTCTGTGCTTGAGGAGGCGGCAGGAGCAGTTGAATATGCGGTGCAGACCGATGAGTTTTTCAGCCTTATGCGTAAAGGCGCTTCGTATCCTGCGGCGCTGAAGCAGACGGTCGAGAAGAATTATACGTCAGATGTCGTGCAAACGCTTACAGAGCCTAACAACACGCTGGCGGTCGAATATATCCGTGCGCTTGACAAGCTGGGCGGTATGATAAAGCCGGTCACGGTAATGAGGAGCGGTGCGGCACACGACAGTGACGAGGGCAGTGATACGGTGATAAGCGCATCAAGGCTCAGAAAAATGCTGAGTGTAGGCGAAGATGTAAGCGCATATACCGATTTTGCCGATTATGAGAATTTCGCACATATTGAAAATATCGAAACGGCAATCCTTGCAAAGCTACGCACTATGTCAAAGTCGGAATTTGAACGGCTTCCCAACGGCACGGGCGGAATGGACAGCAGGATATATAAAGCGGTACGTACCGCGGTATCATTGCCGCAGTTACTGCTTATGATAAAATCAAAGAATTTTACTATGGCAAGAATACGCAGACTTGTGCTGTGTGCATTCTTAGGCATAATGGGAAACGATCTTAAAAATCCTCCTGCTTATGCGAGGATACTGGGAATGAATTCAAAGGGCAGGGAAATACTTGCCGCAGGGGAGCATAAGCTGCCTGTGGACACATCGCTTTCGGCACTGGCAAAAACAAGTGCGGAAGCGGAGCGTTTTGCAAGACTTGAAGAAAGAGCGGGAAATCTGTACGCATTGGCGCTTGATAAAAAACAGCCGTGCGGTACCGAATTTACTTCAAAGCCGGTTATAATATAAACAGGAGGAAACAGTATGGACAACGCAGGAAAATACAGAGAGCTTCGTGAAATGCACAAGGAATTTATATATCACGGCTACGACATTGCCGATGACGGAATATTCTTTCATTTTTCGATAGATGATTATCATTTTTATCCCTCGTGGAAAACCGAAAGCGGACTTCTCAAAAACGTAACTCCGTTTCTCGAATACATAATATTCAATCTCGGTATGGCTGAGCTTGTCAGCTACTGGAAATGCGCCTGTCCGCCTGTTGTAAAGGTAAAGTGCGGTTCTCTCGACGAAAAGCAGTGCCTGTGGTGGAAAAAGCTCTACTTCAACGGACTGGGAGAGTTCTTCTACAGAAATAATATAGACGCTGATTTTGACAGCTTTATGCAGATAGTACCTGATGATAACGGCAAGCGTAAATACAGCTGTGAAAGGGAATTCGGCGGTTATCTCGTTGCGGTAGGCGGCGGAAAGGACAGCGTTGTTTCTCTTGAACTGCTCAGAAAATATCACGATGAAACGCTGTGCTATATAATAAATCCGAGAGGCGCTACGGTAGAGTGCGCCAAGGTCGCAGGCTTTGACGAAAGCAAAATTGTCGGACCTCGCAGAACGATAGACAGGGCGCTCCTTGAACGCAATGCGGACGGATACCTGAACGGTCATACGCCGTTCTCGGCGGTGGTCGCATTCTCGGCTTATCTGTTTGCTTATCTTTACGGCAAGAAGTATATAGTGCTGTCAAATGAAAGCAGTGCGAATGAAACTTATGTCAGCGGCAGGCAGGTAAATCACCAGTACAGCAAAAGCACTGAGTTCGAGCGTGATTTCAGAAGCTACGTTACCGATTATCTTGATGACAGTATACAGTATTTCAGCCTTCTGCGTCCGTGGAGCGAGTGGCAGATAGCAAAGAAATTCGTTACCTATCCGCAGTATTTTCCTGTGTTCCAGAGCTGTAATCTTGGCTCAAAGACGGATACATGGTGTGCGGATTGTGCAAAGTGTCTTTATGTATATATACTGCTGTCGGCGTTTCTTGACGATGAAACGCTTGTGAAGATATTCGGAAAGAATATGCTCGACTGCGAAAAGTACGAGGATATGTTTGACGGGCTTGTGCTTGACGGCAAGGATAAGCCGTTTGAATGCGTAGGAACAAAGAGCGAGGTAAGGCTGTCGCTGTATATGGCGATAAAGCGCAGGGGAGAGAAGCTCCCTTATCTGCTCAGCCGTTACGCAAAAACCGATCCGCCCGTACCGCAGAGCATGGATAATTATTTTGACAATGATAATTTTGTACCTCAGCACCTTATAGGACTGCTGAAGTAAGAAAGTGACGATATATGACTATAGATGAAAAGCTGAAAGCGTTTTTTGAGGGAAAGAAAGTTGTTATTTTAGGCTTTGGCAGAGAGGGACGTTCTACATTGAAGCTGCTCGGAAACTGTAATTGCAAAAGCATTACGGTAGCCGATATGAATCCTGTACCTGAATCGGAAGCGGAGGGCTGTACGCTTTGCTGCGGAGAGGATTATCTTACTTGTCTTGACGACTGCGATGTTATAATGAAAGCTCCGGGTGTTATTCTGAAAAATATTGTGAGCGATGAAATAAAGGCTAAGATTACCTCGCAGACCGACTTGTTTTTACGTTTTTGCGACAATATGATAATAGGAATCACGGGAACTAAGGGAAAATCGACCACGTCAAGCCTGATAAAATTCTTTATCGAAAAAAGCGGCAAGGATACGATGCTTATAGGCAATATAGGCGTACCTCCGCTTGAAAGACGTGAGGAATTCACAAAGGATTGTGTTATTGTATGTGAAATGTCCTGTCATCAGCTTGAATATGTCAAGGCATCTCCAGATGTGGCAGTACTGCTGAATGTTTACCCCGAACACCTTGACCACTATACCGATTTTGCGGCTTACCGAAACGCAAAGCTGAACATTTTCCGCTATCAGAATGAAAACGATACGCTGATAATCGGTGAAGAGGTAAAGCAGTATGCCGATACGAAGGCAAAAATTATAACGGCGGGCTTTTCCTGCGGTGATATAGGAACAAGAAACGGCGGTATCTTTATCGGTGATGAATTTTACCCTGCCGATATGATAGATACAAAGCTCAAAGGCGAGCATAACCTATATAATATAGCGATAGCGATTTATGCCGCAACAAAGGCAGGCTGTACCGTAAAGCAGTGCCTTGATGCGCTTCCGCAGTTTAACGGTCTTGAACACAGGCTTGAGTATGTCTGCACGCTGAACGGTGCAGAGTATATCAACGACAGCATAAGCACAGCGCCGCAGACGGCGATAGCCGCACTTAAAGCGTATCCAGATACCGATACGCTGATAATAGGCGGAATGGACAGGGGTATACCTTATGATGAATTGTCCGATTGGCTCAGCGGCGATACTTCGGTCAGAAATCTGATAATCCTCCCCGACAGCGGCAAGAGAGTAGCCGAGAAGGTGACAAATCCGCTTGTAAAGCTGATCTACGCCGATGATATGGAGCAGGCTGTGAAATATGCAAAGCAGGTAACGAAAACACGTTGCATCTTATCGCCTGCCGCCGCAAGCTATGGCTTTTACAAGAACTTTGAAGAAAGAGGAAAGCACTTCAAGGAGCTTGTGACATCAAATAATTGACAGAATATAAAAACTTTTTGTAACAAATGACGAAATTTCCCCGATATAACTGTGGGGATTGACAAAATCGGTTTTATGTGTTATCATATTATCGTGATAACACGTTAGCATACTAAAGTGTGCAACATAAATAAAGAAACAAAGCCGACAGGCATGAAAGGAAATAACCATAGATGAAAAGCTACGATCTTATTACACCTGAGGGTACAAGAGATCTGCTGTTTGACGAGTGTGTAGCCCGTAAAGAAGCAGAGGACAAATTAAGAGCGGTGTTCACCGCACACGGATACAGCGAAGTGATTACTCCTGCGCTTGAATTTTACGATGTGTTCAACAACAAGACAAGGAGCTTCCGACAGGAAGATATGTACAAGCTGACAGACGGCAAGGGCAGACTTATGGTAATGCGTCCGGACAGTACAATGCCAATTGCCAGAATAGTTGCAACAAGACTGCGTGACGGCGTGTTCCCGTTAAAGCTGTTCTGCTCGCAGAATATCTACCGCTGTAATCCTAAAATGGCAGGCAGGGACGATGAATTTATGCAGAGCGGCGTTGAGATAATAGGCGGCGATGAGAAGCGTTCCGACCTTGAGGCGCTCAGCCTTGCGGCACAGGTGCTGAACTCCTGCTCAAGCGATGACGTACGCCTTGAGATAGGTGATAACACATTCTATAAGCTGCTTTTAGAAAAGCTTGATATAGACGATGAAGAAACGGTGAGAAGCCTTATTGAGTCAAAGAACACTCCCGACCTTACACAGTTTATCAAGGAAAACGTTGACAGCAACCCCGAAAAACGCAGATATTCCGAGATACTTTTACAGCTCCCCGATCTGTTCGGCGGTGCGGAGGTATTTGACAAGGCTGAAAAGTTGTTCGCAGGCACAGCGCTTTCCGACAGGCTGACAGAGCTTAAGGAAACGTTTGACGCACTGAGAAAGCTTGAAGCAGAAGATAAGATAACAGTCGACTTAGGACTTGTAAACAAGGCCGAGTATTATACGGGAATCGTGTTCAGGGGATATATAGAGGAATACGGTCAGGCTGTGCTTTCGGGCGGAAGATATGATACGCTTATCGGCAGCTTCGGAGCGGACGATATGCCGGCTGTAGGCTTTGCGGTAAACGTAAACGCTATTGCGGCGGCTAATCTCAGAAGCAACAGAAGCACAAAGGCACGTCACGCAGAGGTTCTGGTATTTGCCGCAGACGAGGATCTGATAGACGGTATCAGCCACTGCACAAAGCTTATTTCAAAGGGCATCAGTGCAGAATTCAGCACCTGCCCCACGCTTGATGCGGCTATGGAATATGCTAAGGCTAACAAGATAGGCAGAATAGATATAATAGATAAAGATAAGAACGAACAGCCCGTTACAATGACGCTGTAAGAAGGGATATACATAAATGGACAAGAAAACAATCAGAATCGCTCTTACTAAGGGCAGACTTGAAAAGGACACGGTAAACCTTTTCGATAAGATAGGATATGATGTTTCACAGCTTCGTGACAAGGGCAGACGGCTTATACTCGATATACCGGGAAGCAATATCGAGGTAGTCCTTGCAAAAGCCGCAGATGTACTGACTTATGTTGAACACGGCGTATGCGACTTAGGCGTTGTCGGCAAGGACACTATAGACGAGCATGGCGGAAGATTTTTCGAGGTATGCGATCTGGGATTCGGTCGTTGCAGATTTGCTCTTGCGGGCAAAGTCGGCAACAACTTCTATGAGGGCTGTGGTGTAAAGACTATTGCCACAAAGTACCCGAATATCACAAGAAGGTTCTTCGAGTCAAAGGCTATGGACGTTGATATAGTAAAGATAGAGGGCTCGGTAGAGCTTGCTCCCTTGCTTGAGCTGTCGGACGGTATTGTTGATATAGTCGAAACCGGTACAACTCTTAAGGAAAACGGACTTGAGGTATACGAATATGTTTCACCTATATCAGCTCGTGTTATAGTAAATCCGGTAAGTATGAAGCTCAAGAAGAACAGTATTGAAGATCTTATAGACAAGATGGAAAGCAACATATAAGAAAGGACGCATAATAAGATGATAAAGACTATCAAAGCAGACGGCAGTGAAAAAGAATTTCTCGCAGGTATGAAAAAGCGCAGCAGTGAGGTAAACGCAGAGGTTGAAAAGACCGTAAGAGCAATTATAGACGATGTTGCCGCAAGAGGCGACGAGGCTGTAAAGGAATATACGGCAAGGTTCGACTGCCCCGATATGCAGTATTACAGAGTACCCGATGAAGTCATACAGGACGCACTCACAAATGCAGACCCCGACTTTGTGAACTCCATGCTTAACGCCCAGGAGAATATTACGGCGTTCCACACACGTCAGAAGCAGAACGGATATATGATGACAGACGAGAGCGGCTGTATCTTAGGTCAGCGTGTAAGAGGTCTTGACAGAGTAGGCTTATATGTTCCGGGCGGCACGGCGGCTTATCCTTCGTCTGTTCTTATGAACGCTATCCCTGCAAAGATTGCAGGCGTAGGCGAGATCATTATGGTAACTCCTCCTATGAAGGACGGTACGCCCAACAATGATATACTTGTAGCGGCGGCTCTGTGCGGCGTTGACAAGATATTTATGTGCGGCGGCGCTCAGGCTGTTGCGGCTCTGGCATTCGGCACAGAGGAGATACCCAAGGTATCAAAGATAGTAGGACCGGGAAATATCTTCGTAGCAACCGCAAAGAAGCTCCTTTACGGAACGGTCGATATTGATATGATAGCAGGTCCGAGCGAAATTCTTATAGTTGCGGACGATACCGCTAACCCGAAATATGCCGCCGCAGACCTTATGTCGCAGGCGGAACACGACAAGCTGGCAAGCTCCGTGCTTATAACGACAAGTCAGCGTGTTGCTGATGAAACAGTAAAGGAAATCGAAAGACAGGTTGCAGACCTTTCAAGAAAGGATATTATTAACACCTCTCTTGATAACTGCGGTGCAATAATTATATGTGACGATATGGACAAGGCTTGCGAGATAGCAAACGAAATTGCTCCCGAACACCTTGAGGTGCTTGCCGCAAATCCTCTCGAATATATAGGAAAGCTGACAAACTGCGGTTCGCTGTTCCTCGGAGAATATGCTCCCGAGCCTCTCGGCGACTATTACGCAGGACCTAACCACGTTCTTCCCACAAGCGGTACGGCAAGATTCTTCTCACCGCTTTCAGTTGACAGCTTTATCAAGAAGTCAAGCTATATCTACTATACAAGAGATAAGCTGTATGGCGCTAAAGAGGATATTGTAAGAATAGCAAATCGTGAAAGACTTACAGCACACGCAAACGCTATCACGGTAAGATTCGAGGACTGACAGATGAACTATACAACATGGGAACAGCGTGTCCGCAAGGTCGAGCCGTATACACCCGGCGAACAGCCTAAGACGGACAATGTAATAAAGCTGAACACTAACGAAAACCCTTTTCCGCCGTCACCTATGGTGGAAAAAGTGATTAAGGAATATAACGAGGACGCACTGAGATTATATCCCGATACAAGAGCGGGACTGCTCGTTGACGCACTGGCGAAGCGTTACGGCGTTGACAGCGATCAGGTGTTTGTGGGGGTAGGCTCTGACGATGTAATATCGCAGACGTTCCTTACATTCTTCAATTCTGACAAGGAAATTCTTTTCCCCGACATTACATATTCGTTCTATGACGTATGGGCGGATCTTTACAGAATACCGTACCGTACAGTGCCTTTAAAGGACGATTTTACAATAAATCCCGATGACTACAAGTGTGACAACGGCGGTATAATTATCCCCAACCCCAACGCACCGACAGGCGTACTTGAAAGCCTTGATACGATAGAGGAGATATTGAAAGCAAATCCCACATCGGTAGTGGTAATAGACGAGGCGTATATAGACTTCGGCGGAACAAGCTGTCTGCCGCTTATAGACAAGTACGAAAATCTGCTCGTAGTACAGACATTCTCAAAGTCACGCTCTATGGCAGGTATGAGAATAGGCTTTGCCATCGGCAGTAAGAAGCTGATAAAGTATCTGAGCGATGTCAAGTTCTCGGTAAACAGCTACACGATGAATCCGCTGTCTGTTATAGGCGGTGCGGCGGCTGTAGAGGACGAGGAGTATTTCCAAAAGACAACGCAGGAGATTATAAATACAAGAGAATACAGCAAGAAAAGACTTACTGAGCTTGGCTTTACTTTCCCGGATTCGATGAGTAACTTTATCTTTGCTTCTCATAAGAAGGTACCTGCAAAGGAAATCTTCACAAAGCTTAAAGAGCAGGAAATATATGTACGCTACTGGGATAAGCCCAGAATCAACAATCACCTCAGAATATCTATCGGCACTAAGGAAAATATGGACAAGGTGTTTGAAAAGCTTGCCGAAATAGTCGGCTGAATACCGAAAGGATAAGAATATGAGCGTTATCGAAAGAAAGACAAAGGAAACCGATATAAAGGCAGAGCTTAACGTTTACGGCAGTTCAAAAGCCGAGATAGACAGCGGTATAGGCTTTTTCGACCATATGCTGACGGCACTTACCGTTCACGGCGGATTTGATTTAAAACTCAAGTGTGACGGAGATTTATACGTTGACGGACACCACACGGTAGAGGACTGCGGAATAGTGCTTGGCAAGGCACTGGCTGAGGCACTCGGCGACAAGAGCGGTATCGTGCGTTTCGGAAGCGCATACGTTCCTATGGACGAGGCACTTTCATTCTGTGCGGTCGATATAAGCGGCAGACCCTATCTGGTGTTTGACGCAGAATTAACCGATGACAGAACAGGTACGTTCGATAACTGCCTTACGGAAGAATTTTTCCGTGCGTTTGCTTTCAATGCGGGAATTACGCTTCACGTTAAAAATGTTTACGGCAGGAACGATCACCACAAGATAGAGTCGATGTTCAAGGCGGTGGCTTATGCACTTAAAACAGCCGTAAGGAAAAATTCGGACGGCTCTGTAGTTTCCACGAAAGGAACATTATAATGATAACGATAATCGACTATGGCGCAGGAAATCTGTTCAGCGTGCAGAACGCACTGAATTTTCTCGGTGTGGAAAACAATATATCGAGTAAGGTCGAGGATATTGTTTCGGCGGATAAGCTGATACTGCCCGGTGTGGGAGCGTTCCCCGATGCTATGAAGATGCTTGACGAGGCAGGGCTTACCGAAGTGATAAAAGAGCAGGCAAAGAAAAAAGCGCTTATGGGTATCTGCCTTGGAATGCAGATGCTGTTTGACAAGAGCTATGAGTTCGGTGAAACCGAGGGGCTTGGGCTTATACCGGGTACGGTGGAGCTTATGCACCCTGCAAATGACCTTGTAATACCGCACATAGGCTGGAACTCGCTTGAAAAGAACGAGCCGTGCAAGTTGCTCGAAAGCGTAAACGACGGTGATTATGTATATTTTGTACACTCTTATGCGGCTGTGACCGACAGCAAGAATGTTGCGGCGTACTGCGACTACGGTATGAAAGTGCCTGCGCTTGTTATGAGCGGCAATGTATACGGCTGTCAGTTCCACCCGGAAAAGAGCGGTAAGACGGGACTGGGAATACTTAAAACTTTTGCGTCGCTTTAAGCGGCAAGTGAGAAAGGAGCTACTTATGGATAAGCTGATATGTTCATGCGGAGGAAAGCTGAAGCAGGGATTTTTCTCGGGCGGATTACTTCCGCTGCAGGCTCAGGTGTCGGTCGAATTTGAGGGCTATGGAGTAGCTGTAAGTCCGGTCACGGCTTATGTCTGCACAAAGTGCGGAAAGGTTGAGCTGTACGCAGATAAAACTGTTGTCTGCGACCCCGCAGAGCAAGGAAAGGAAAACGAAGGCGAATGATAATTCTACCTGCAATTGATATAAAGGACGGCAACTGTGTGCGTCTTGTAAAAGGCGATTACGGCACAGCACACAAGGTAGCGGAAAGCTATATGGATACAGCGAGGAGCTTTGAACAGGCAGGCTCGCAGTGGATACATATGGTCGACCTTGACGGAGCAAAGGACGCAAGCACCGCAAACAAGGAGATATTCCTTGATGTAGCGAAAAATACAAGGCTTAAAGTAGAGGTCGGCGGAGGCATAAGAAATCTCGATACCGTTGAAATGTACCTTTCGGGCGGTGTGTCAAGAGTTATAATCGGCTCTGCGGCTGTCAAGAATCCTCAGCTTGTAAAGGACGCTGTAAAGGAATACGGCGACAGGATAGCGGTAGGAATAGACGCTAAGAACGGTTATGTTGCGACTGAGGGATGGCTTGAAACCTCGGACGTTTATTTCACCGAGCTTGCAAAGCGTATGTCGGATGAGGGCGTGAAGTACATTATCTTTACCGATATTTCAAAAGACGGAACGCTGTCCGGTGTGAATGCCGTTCAGCTTGACGAAATAAATAAGGCTTGCAGTGCGAATATCATAGCAAGCGGCGGCGTGCATACGATAGATGACATTATCACCTGCAGAAAGCTCGGACTTTACGGTACGATATGCGGAAAGTCGCTGTATCAGGGAACGCTTGATTTAAAGCAGGCTTTAGAGGAAGCTCAAAAATAAGGAGAATATATGCTCGCAAAAAGAATTATACCCTGCCTTGACGTTCGTGACGGCAAGGTGGTAAAGGGAATCAACTTTGTAGGAATAAAGGAAGTCGGCGACCCTGTTGAATGTGCCGAGGAGTACAACGCACAGGGTGCAGATGAGATATGCTTCCTTGATATAACCGCTACGCACGAGGGCAGAGGCACTATGGTTGACGTGGTACGCCGCACGGCACAGCGTGTATTCGTTCCGCTGACGGTCGGCGGAGGAATTTCAAGCGTTGACGATTTCAGAGAGTTGCTCAGAAGCGGTGCGGACAAGGTATCGGTGAACTCTGCGGCTGTAAGAAATCCTCAGCTTATCCACGATGCCGCCGAGATATTCGGCAGTCAGTGCGTGGTAGTGGCAATTGACGCTAAGAAAAAGGGCGACAGCTGGACGGTAGTTGTAAACGGCGGCAGGATAGATATGAACATAGACGCTATCGAGTGGGCAAAGAAAGCCGAAGAACTCGGTGCAGGCGAAATACTGCTCACGTCTATGGATACAGACGGTATGAAAACAGGCTTTGATATAGAACTTCTGAATGCTGTATGCGATGTGGTAAAGATACCTGTTATCGCAAGCGGCGGTTGTGGTACGCTTGATCATTTCTCGGAGGTATTCCAAAAGACAAAAGCGTCTGCGGCACTGGCGGCATCGCTGTTCCATTATAAAGAACTTACGGTATCGCAGGTAAAGGAACATCTTGAAGAAAACAATATACCTGTCCGCCGTGTAGATTAAAAGTAATTCCGGGAGGCTTATAACCTCCCGTTTTTTCTATTTACTATTGCTTTTTACCGCAAACGGTATTATAATAAGATTATTACTATCAAAGGAGAAATCAGATGGATCTTGATAAATATTTCAAGAAAGCCGAGCTTATACCTGCAATTGTCACCGACATTGACACAGGGGCAGTGCTTATGCTCGCATATATGAACAAGGAGAGCCTTAAGCTGACGCTTGAAACCGGCTATACATGGTTCTGGAGCCGTTCAAGACAGGAACTCTGGAACAAGGGCGCTACATCGGGCAATTTGCAGAAGGTAATCGACATTCACGCAGACTGCGACGATGATACACTGCTTGTAAGAGTAAAACCCGCAGGTCCTGCCTGCCACACAGGAAGCTACACCTGCTTCTTTAAAGAAATATACAAAAATGATGAGGTATGAAAATGACAGTTTATGAAGAAATTTTTGAAGTGATAAAGGCAAGAAAGGCACAGTATGACGCAGGAAACGCACCTGAAAAGTCATACACCTGCTATCTTTTTGACAAGGGCGTAGACAAGATATGCAAGAAGGTAGGCGAGGAAGCCGCAGAAACAATCATCGCCGCAAAGAACGCAGACAATGACGAGCTTAAAAACGAAATAAACGATCTTTTATATCACGTTATGGTGCTTTGCGCTGACAGAGGACTTGAATGGTCTGAGGTCGAAGAAGTGCTCAGCGAGCGCAACGAAAAGATAGGCAATTTAAAGCAGTTTCATACAACTGACAAGTTATCATAAGGAGTGTTATTATGTTTTCATTAAAAAAGGCGGCAGCAGGAGTATTATCGTGTACAATGCTGCTTGGTTCACTTGTAATAAGCGGATGCAGCGACAGCAATACATCAGGAGGAACGCAATCCGCAGACAATACGAGCAACAGCTCGTCAACGGCTCATCAGGGAGAAATCAAGGATATAAGTTCGGTTGAGCTTGTAAAGGATATGAAGATAGGCTGGAGCCTTGGCAACACGCTTGACGCAGGAAACGAAAGCAACAGGGGACAAGCTCCGGGAGCGATTGAAAAATCGTGGGGCAACCCCGATACTACAAAGGAAATGATCGACGAGATCAAGAAAGCAGGCTTCAATGTTTTGCGTGTTCCCACAACGTGGGACTGGAGCACAGGTGAAGCTCCCGATTATAAGATAAGCGATGAGTGGCTAGCCCGTGTAAAGGAAGTAGTTGACTACGGCATGGAAAACGATATGTATGTTATCCTCAACATACATCACGAAACATGGCACTATCCCACAGAGGATAACTATGAGGCGGCAAGCGACAGGCTTAAAAAAGTATGGACGCAGATAGGCAACTATTTTGAAAACTATGACGAACATCTTATCTTTGAGGGACTTAACGAACCCCGTGTTATCGGCTCTGGCGAGGAATGGACAGGCGGCAGTGACGCTACAAGAGAAGTTGTAAACAAGCTGGACGCAGACTTTGTATCTACTATCCGCAGTCTTGGCGGCAACAACAAGCTCCGTCATCTTATGATACCCGGATATGCTGCATCGTCAAGCGAGGTTGCACTTAAGGCGCTTAAAATCCCGGAAAACGATGATAAGCTGATAGTTTCGGTTCATGCTTATATACCTTATAATTTTGCTCTTGCCGATTCAAAGAAAGCAAACAAGTGGATCGCCTGCAAGGGCGGATTTACAACCGACATTGATAATCTCGCAGACCTTCTGAAAACACTGTTTACAGACAAAGGTCAGGCTGTCATTATCGGAGAGTTCGGTGCCAGAAGCAAGGATAATGACAAATATCGTGCAGAGTGGGCTAAATATTACGTTACAAAGATGAATACGATCGGTGTTCCTTGTGTATGGTGGGACAACGGTGCATTCACCGGAAGCGGCGAGCTGTTCGGACTGTTTGACAGGCGCAATCTTGAATGGAGATACCCGCTTGTAAAGGATGCTCTCATTTCTGCGGCAAACGGTGAATACACGGTAGAAGGTCTTAAGTCGGATAAATCTATTCTTGATGAGCTGAAAAATGATATGGCAGAAGCTAAAAACAGCAGTGCCGAATAATTAAAACGAAAGGGCAGTGATTTAACTATCATTGCCCTTTTTGAAAGGAAAAAATATGCGGATAATTACAGTAGATCTTCATGGAATGACAAAGGACGAGGCACGAAACAATCTGGTCATGACAATAAGAAATGCACCGCAGGGCAGTGTGGAGCTTCGTGTGACGCACGGCTGCAATAACGGAAACGTACTTCAGCAGATGGTGCGCAGGGAGTTTAAATCGCCAAGAATAGACTATATACAGCCTGTGCTTGCTAATGACGGACAGACGCTTATTTTTCTGAAATAATTAAAATGGCGGAGGGATGATATTATGAATGAAAAGTTGGAAGAATATATTGCAAAAAGCAAGGAAGATGAGCAAAAGAGCAGAAATCAGTTATTGATAAGCGAGGGTTTATATTATGACGTGCGCTTATCCGAAAACGAGAACCCTACCGAGAGTTCTGTTTACGGAATAGACCCTAAAGATAATGAATATCATTATTTTACAAGGCACGCAGAGGAGCTTACCGAAGAAGAATATGAAGAATTTTTAAAGGCGTACAAGAATAATGTCAAAAACAAACAGTATACGTCAATCTCCGGTGGAATGCCGGGACTGACAATGTGCTTTTATATTGTTGGTTTCATAGTGCTTTTAGCAGGAGCTATAATAGGTATTCAATTCGGAAATTCCGGTATACGCGAATTTAGCTGGATTCCTGCGGTTATCTGTTGGTCTGCAACTTTAATAGGTTCACTGTTCATGTTCGGATTCGGAAAGGTGATTTCTCTTCTTAACGAAATAAAGAACAAGTAAATTCCGATAACAGCAACACAATTATTTATATTTGTGTAATATCTCTGAAAGTTTTTTAAAAACTCTTGATTTTTTGTTAAAATAGTAGTATAATTGCTTACTGCAATAAGCAAATACATAAATCTCAGGAGGATAAGAATATGGATCGTTTAAAAGGAAAAGTAGCTGTAATCACAGGTGCAAACTCCGGTGTCGGCGAGGCAACAGCGCTTGCATTTGCAAAAGAGGGCGCAACGGTAGTTATATCTGCTCGTCGTATCGAACCTCTTAATGCGGTTGCCGACAAGATAAAGGCTGAGGGAGGCACAGTTCTTGCAGTTCCTACTGACATTTCCGACAAGGCGGCTTGTGAAAACCTTATGGATAAGGCTGTAGAAGCGTTCGGCAAGATTGATATTCTTGTAAATAACGCAGGCGTTCTCGAAAGCGGACTGAAGCCTATCGACCGTTTCAATGACGATGATCTTGACAGAATCATAAATACAAATGAAAAGGGCACTATGTATTGTATGCGTGCCGCTCTGAAATACATGAAGGAATGGGCATCTATCGTAAACGTTGCGTCAGTTGCGGGTGTAATGGGCTGCGGCGGTGCGGCTTATGTTGCGTCAAAGGCGGCTATTGTCGGCATCACAAAGCACACAGCAATGCGCTATGCGGACAAGCATATCCGTTGCAATGCTGTTTGCCCGGGAAATATTCTCACCCCTATGACAGCAAACGCTTCAAATGACCTTGACGTTGATATGATTACAGCAATGTCAAAGCACAATGATTTAAGAGTTGGCTCATGCACGGCAGAGCAGGTTGCAGGCATTATCCTGTTTATGGCTTCTGACGAGGCAAAGCCTATCAATGGTCAGATACTGGTAAGCGACTTCGGTTCTACACTTTAATTTTCCCTATATAATAACAAAAGCGTGTGTGGCTTGCCACACACGCTTTTTGTGTCAATGATTCATTTTTTCGGCTTTCTTTTCAAGTGCTTTTATATCAAGCCCGTATTTTTCAAATATCGTTGAAGCGTAGCTGTTAGCTCCCGGCAGACCTTTCTTTATTTTATATCTGCGTTCGCCTGTGGCTTCGTCAACGGTTACTGTTATGCTTTCGGCTTTTGTGTTTAGCTTAGGGTCGGAATTAAGCTCAAGCGCCGCCTTTGCAAGCGGGGTTAGGTGGGTCGCAAATATGCCCCTTACACCGATAATGCAGAAAATACGCATAAGCTGAGCGGCTATGTCGGTACATTCCTGCGGTGTGGTGCTTTGTATCGATTCGTTCATTAAAAGCAGGCTGTGATTTGTTATACAGTCGCTTATCGCCTTGAATTCCTTTACCTCAGTAGTGAAACGGCTGGCATCTATACCTACCTGTTCTTCCTTGGGGAAATGTGTGTATACACAGTCTACAAGCGATATTTCACAGCTGCTTGCAGGAACATATAGTCCTGCCTGAGCCATTACCTGACATATTCCGACCGCACGGACAAATGTGGTCTTACCGCCGTTGTTCGCTCCTGTAAGCAGATAGAAGCCTGCGTTTTCGTCAAATGTTATATCGTTTGTTACGACCTGCTTTTGCGGCTTGTTGGATAAATTCCAGACGTTAGCCTCCTTGAAATATATCGGGTCGAAAAGGCCTTTTATATCCGCTTTCCTCTGGCTTTCGGGGAGAAGCGTCGGGCGGCACATTTCAAGACCCTTTGAGCGTACATTTTCAATCATCATGACCGCACCGCTGTAAAAATCAAGCTGATACTCTATAGAGTACATATCCTCAAAGCCTATCGCACGGTATTCATTAAGTATATCGTCAATCGAATTAACGTATTTCTTTGTTACCTTATCAAGCTCGGCAAACAATGCCCTGTCAAGATTGTTCACTATCTCCTCACGCTTTGCCGATTGCGGATCGTCAAAACGCTCATGCAGGTCACGCATAACTTTATGATCGTTGCTTTTTGAGCCGAAGCTCAGAATTCTGTCTATCACAGTTCCGCTGTCCTCGTACATCTTATCGGAAAAGCCGACAAGACCCATTGAGATCGGAACAAGGTTTTCATCAAAGTTTATGCCGATAGTCGCACTGCGGATCTTGCCGGTCATAGCACTTCGCAGTTCCTCCGACTCGGCTTTCAGCTTTTTATAATGCTTGCTGTTGTAATGACCTTCAAAGAAATCAAACAGCTTTTTAAGACCGGCGGATCTGATGCCCGATGATTTTTCTTCATACAGCTTATGCAGTATCTCCATACATTCGCAATATGATTCAAAGGCTGTAAGGGCAGTGTCAAGCACAGTAAAGCTGTCGGGTGTTGTCAGCTTATATATATTTGTCCTGTCGTTTACGAGCATCTTGTCAACGACCTTACGCAAAGTGGCGGTAAGTGCGGAATCCGCAAGCAGATCGTCTATTATATCGAGCCTGTATTCAGCTACCGAAATATCGTCGCACAGCTCACCGAGTATCGCTGTCATCTTGTACTGATTGTGCGGGGTCAGCTGTTCCGACAGTTGCGCTAACATTAAATCTTTCTCAAATTCGGTCGGCAGCTGTTCTATCTGCGCCTTTCGTTTGAGGCAGGCTCTGCGCTGTTCCTCGCTCGGATAAAGCAGATCGATTATCGGCGGTTTTACATTTGAATTATCGTATGCCATATCTACTCCTTAAAGAATCCTGTTTTTGTTTATAACTACGCTGAATTTGACACCAAGCGCTTCTGCGGCTTTTCGGCACAGAGCCATTCGTGTCAGAAAAATCTCGAAATATTCCATCACCGAGCTTATCGAAAGGTCGATAGTAAGGTCAAGTATAAGATTTTTCTTGTCTTTTGAAAAATATACTTCAGACTTTTCAACGGCATAATTTACTCTGTCGTGAATATCGGATAACGCTTCACCGTGACTTTGCTTTTCCTGCTCGGCAGGACGTACTCTTGAACGTCTTACATCGGACTTGTCCGCTATTATAAGCGCCGCCGCAACTGCATTGACGGGGCTTGCCGTGCTTTCATCGTGATTTCCGATAGCGGAGATTATAAGTGCGATTTCACTTGCAGGCATTCCGAGCTTGTCGAGCAGTCGAAATGCCATTATCGCACCGCTGTGTGCGTGGTCGTTGCGGTTTACCACATTTCCTATATCGTGCATATATGCCGCTATCTGCGCAAGCTCACAATCTCTTTCGGGGTAGCCGAGAGTGCTTAGTATCATATATGCTGTGTCTGCCGCACGCTCAACATGGGCGAGCGAATGTTCGGTATATCCGATACTGCTCAGTGCATCGTCCGCACTGCTTATATATGTCCTTATGTCCTTGTTGCGCCTTATATATTCGTATGTAATATTGCTCATAGTCCTTTTCCTTTCGTCCTATGATTATTGTATCACAGCGAAAGAGGATATGCAATAACCGTATAAAAATAAATCCTGACGTAGTGACAGGAAAAAACTTATAATATTGCTCTGAAATAAATTACATCGCTCATCGGATTATTATAATACGGCTCACAGCGTTTGAATTCGTATTTCTCATACAGATGAACGGCGGCTTTGAGCGGTTCTATCGTATCAAGTACCATTTCTTTATATCCGGCTTCTTTAGCGTGCTTCATTATTTCACAAATCAGCTTCTCACCGAGCTTTTCGCCTCGGCATGATGGCTTTACATAAAGTCTTTTCATTTCACAGAGTGTTTCACTGTGTCGGTGATAGGCCACCATTCCGCAAACGGTTTCTTTATCCACAGCGACTAGCAGTTCGCCCTTGGGTGCCGTATATTTGACCGACGGGTCTTTCAGCTCATCGTCTATATTCTGAAATGAAAGATCTCTGTCGAGTGCGTTAACATACTCTTTTATAAGTCCTTTCACCTGATTGATATAAGGTTTTCCGTCTGTAATAGTCAAAATTATCATCTCCTTATTCATTATAACCAATCATGCTTTTTTGTCAATCCGAAATGTATTGACACGATCGGTGGTTAGTGATAAAATTGAGTTACGCAAAACTAACTTTGGAGGAATTATATTATGCCTTATGTGGAAAAGAGCAGAAGACCGTTATATCTCCTTATCGGATTTATCGGAATGTTTTTCTGCGGAATCGGAGATATCCTGTTTTCGTTCAGAGGAGAGGGCGAACCTACCGCAGTAAGCGGAATGATGAGTATGAATATCACCGAAGTGCCGTTGTATTTTTATTTTATTTCGTTTTTCATCGGAATAATAGCCATGATAGGCTATTTCTTCGGTTCAAAGGCTATGTATTCATATTGCCTTGATAGGCTCGGAAATCCAACAAAAACGCTTAAAGCGTATAATTTCGGTACTGTTATGATGTCGCTCGGTATCTTCGGAATACACAGTGTTTGCTCTATGGCGCTGATTGCTTTGAGATGTGCCGCCGAGGCAGGCTTATCTCCGGAGCTTATAAACGAACATTTTGCACTTCCGATGATGATACCGTTTGCGGTTACAACAACATGGCAGACGATAGCAGATCTGATAGTAGGCATCACATACATAATTTTTGTGTTCAAAAAGATAATCCCTGCATCAAAACTCTGGCTTATCTGTGGTCCTCTTGTACTGTATGTTATATTCAATATCCTGAAAGTAATTATCACTGCTGTTACAGAAAACGCAATGATAGGAAAGTTCCTGTCAGGCGGCGAAACATGGGGACTTGCGTTTATGTTCCTTGCTGTATTCTTCTGCGTAAAGAAAGATAATAATTGATATGTCAAATATAAGAGGCTGTTGCGAAAACGCAACAGCCTGCTTTACTTCTTATAGATTTTTATTATCTGTCTGAGTTTTACTCTCACACAGTAGCTTTTGCCTTCATTCAATAAATCAAAGACAGTTTTTTCGCATCTGAATGTGTGCAGCTTTTCACTGTCGGGATATTTGCAGTCAACAGTATAATTGTTGCTGTATGTCCATTTTGAACGGTTGGAATTAAGTCCTCCGTGCTTTGTTATCCGTTTGAATATCACCCGTATATGTTTTTTTCTGCCTTTATAGAATATATCGAGAGAAATAAGCAACAAAGCTGAAAGTACAATGCAGATAACTATAACCGTCTGTAAAAGTTGCAGTACATTATCCATGCTTACTTGTCAAGCACTGCCATATAAGCCTTGACGATCTCAACGCACTTATCATAGCTCATACTGCTTGTATCAAGGCAGAGGTTATAATTTCTTGCGTCCGTCCAGTCACGGCCTGTGTAGTGGCGGTAATACTCGCTGCGTTCCTTGTCTTTTTTTTCAATAAGCCTCATAGCGTCCTTGCCGTCAAGTCCGTATCTGTCGTATACATTCTTGATAGCGGTTTCGGTATCGGAATAGATGAACAGCTTTACAACATCCTTGCGACCCTTTAACACAAAGTCCGCACATCTGCCTACTATCACTGCAGATTTTCCGCTGTCGGCAATATCGGTTATTATCTTTGCGGTGTAGTTGAACAGGTTGCGGTCGGAGGTGAAATCCTTATGGTCAGGCTCTAAAAGCTCGCCGTCATAGATTTCCTCACGGTTGAAGATAGTATTCTTTATCTTCTCGTCAACTCTGCCGAAAAGCTTCTCGTTGATGCCGCTTTCATCACTTGCCATTCTGATTATCTCTTTATCATAGTACGGAATGTCAAGCTCCTTGGCAAGCATTTTTCCTATAGTCTTGCCGCCGCTTCCCATTCCTCTTGCGATTGTAATAATACGTCCCATAAGCTCCTCCTTATTCTCCGAGATAAGCCTTCTTTACCGAAGCGTCATTGATAAGATCGGACGCCTTGCCCGAAAGTGAAATCTTACCTGTTTCAAGAACATAAGCCCTGTCAGCGATCGAAAGCGCTTTTTTCGCATTCTGTTCAACCAGCAGAACAGTGGTTCCTGTTTCTCTTATAGTCTGGATTATATCGAAAATATTGCTTACAAAGATAGGCGAAAGACCCATTGAGGGCTCGTCCATTACGATAATCTTCGGCTTCGACATCAGAGCTCTGCCCATAGCCAGCATCTGCTGTTCGCCGCCCGAAAGAGTACCTGCTATCTGAGTTTTTCTTTCTGCAAGACGAGGGAAACGCTCATATACCATCTCAATATCCTTGCTTATATTTTCCTTATCCTTTCGTGTGAAAGCGCCGAGCTTAAGGTTATCAAGAACAGTGAGGTTCTGGAATATACGTCTGCCCTCCGGAACGTGAGCTATACCCATTTCAACTATCTTGTGAGCGGGTGTTTTGGTAAGTTCAACACCGTTGAATGTAATAGAGCCGCTCTTAGCGTGAAGAAGTCCCGTTATTGTGTGGAGCGTGGTGGTCTTACCTGCACCGTTTGCGCCGATAAGAGCGATAACCTCGCCCTCGTTTACTTCAAATGATATGCCCTTGAGGGCGGCTATCATTCCGTAATTTACATAAAGATCCTTGATCTCAAGCATTGCCATTTTGCAGTCCCCCTTATTCTCCGAGATATGCCGTGATAACTTCCGGATTGTTAAGAACGTCGGAAGTGTTACCCTGACATAAAAGCTGACCGAAGTTAAGTACAGACAGCTTTTCGCATATACCCGATACAAGCGTCATATCATGCTCGATAAGAAGAACGGTCATATCAAAGTTATCTCTTACAAAACGAATCGTATTCATAAGCTCTACCGTTTCATTAGGGTTCATACCTGCGGCAGGCTCGTCAAGCAGTAACAGCTTAGGCTCTGTGGCAAGCGCTCTTGCTATTTCAAGCTTTCTCTGGTCGCCGTAGGGCAGGTTTGACGCTAAGAAATCAGCTTTATCGTCAAGCTCGAAAACGTGGAGCAGCTCCATTGCCTTCTTATCCATTTCCTTTTCTGTCGAGAAGAAACGGGGAAGTCTGAACACACCCTCTGCAGTGCTGTACTTGTAGTGGTTGTGAAGTCCGACCTTAACGTTATCAAGTACGCTCATTTCCTTGAACAGTCTTATATTCTGGAATGTACGGGCGATACCTGCACGGTTTATATCTCTTGTAGATTTTCCTGTTATGTTTTCACCGTCAAGAGTGATAACACCCTTAGAGGGCTTGTATACTCCTGTCAGCATATTGAACACGGTAGTCTTGCCTGCGCCGTTAGGACCGATAAGTCCGTAAAGCTCGCCCTTTTCGATTGAAACATTGAATTCGTCAACAGCTCTCAGACCGCCGAATGATATTCCTAAATTCTTTACTTCAAGAAGTGCCATAATTACTTGACCTCCTTTTCAGCCGTGTCTTTACGTTTGAAAATCTTCAGCACCATACCTTTGAGCTTTCCGAAATTCGTTACGATAAATGTTCTTGCCTTTTCGTTTGATGTGAGTATCATCATAACGATAAGAACGATTGAGTAGATGAGCATTCTGTAGCTGTTGATGCTTCTGAGAAGCTCGGGGATAAGAGTAAGTACAACAGCCGCAATAACACTGCCTCTGATATTACCGATACCGCCGAGAACAACGAATACAAGAATCAGTATAGACAGGTTGTAGTCGAACTTTGAGGCCTGTAATGTAGCGTAGTTGTGTGAGTACAGAGCGCCTGCTATACCTGCAAGGAAAGCAGTGAGTGCAAATGTTATCAGCTTGTACTTCGTTATGTTAAGGCCTACGGATTCTGCGGCTATTGAGTTGTCACGTATAGCCTTTACCGCTCTGCCTGTTCTTGAGTTGATGTAGTTATAAGAGATGATAAGCGTTATCAGAAGCAGGATGAAGCCTACAACGAATGAAGAATCATTCGGTACGCCCTTTACACCGAGCGCTCCTCTTATTATTTCGGTGCCGTCTGCTTCAAGATTCATATCTGCCTGATTGAGCGCAATATGAAGACCCTTGCTGTCGATACCGACATAGAGCGCCGCAAATACGTTCTTGATTATTTCACCGAATGCAAGCGTTACGATAGCAAGATAGTCGCCGTTGAGTCTTAATACGGGGATTCCTATCAGTATGCCGAATATAGCGGCGAAGATACCGCCGACAAGTATAGCGAGCGGAAAACGCACCCATTCGACAAGTATTGTTTCTTTTGTAGCTATCGAGAACAGTGCGCTGGCATAGGCACCTACGCACATAAAGCCTGCCTGTCCTAAGCTAAGCTCACCGAGTATACCTACAGTGAGGTTGAGCGATACTGCGAGTATCGAGTATACGCAAAGCGGAACTAAAAGTCCGTCTATCTGACTTGAAACGTTGCCTGTCGATGAAAGAATCATCATGATAACAAAGGCAAGCGTAACCATTATATATGTCGTGAAGCTCTTTTTTGTCTGCGGCTTCAGCATTTTCGTTTTTGCCAAGGCTGTTTTATTATTCACAAAAACCAATCCCTTCTGTAATTATACTTTTTCTCTTACCTTCTTGCCAAGTATTCCCGTAGGCTTTATGATAAGAACGAGAATAAGCACTGCAAAAACGATAGCGTCGGAGAGCTGAGGTGAAATGTATGCTCTGCCGAGTATTTCGATAACACCGATCAGGATACCGCCAATCATAGCACCGGGTACCGAACCGATACCGCCGAATACCGCCGCAACGAAAGCCTTGATACCGGGCATTGCGCCTGTTGTGTTCTGAAGCGTCGGATAAGCCGAGCAGAGAAGTGCGCCGGCAATCGCCGCAAGTCCAGAACCGATGGCAAAAGTAAGTGAGATGGTTCTGTTTATGTTTATGCCCATAAGCTGTGCCGCATCTTTATCTTCCGATACCGCAAGCATCGCACGGCCGCTTTTTGTCTTGTTTATGAAGAGCGAAAGGCCGATAACGATAAGTATCGAAACGACGATAGCGACTATCGCTTCACCTGTGATGACCACCTGTCCGTCAAAGAGCGATATACTCGGGACATATACTACCGAGGTGAAGTTAACGGGCTTTTCACCGAACAGAAGCAACGCTGAATTCTGAAGGAAATAGCTTACGCCTATTGCAGTGATAAGTACAGACAGTGAGGTCGCCTGTCTTAAGGGCTTGTACGCAACCTTTTCAATCACGATACCAAGTACGGTACATACGATAACCGCAATAAGTACGGAAAGGTACGGATTGATACTGAAAGAGGTCATCGAATAGAAAATTACATATCCGCCGACCATGATTACATCGCCGTGAGCAAAGTTAAGCATTTTGGCTATACCGTATACCAGCGTATAGCCGAGTGCGATTACGGCATATATGCTGCCAAGGCTTATGCCGTTTATGAGGTTATTGAGAAAACCCATTTATAACATCCTTCCTTAGTGAAGTTCTAATACTATTTATTATATCACACGGCATAACCGTTTGCAACATTTTTTTGCATAAAATTCAAAACCCGACAGGCCGGAGCCTGTCGGGTCTTAAAATGATTTATATTTTATACCGGTTATCAGTTGTCAAGAGCAGCGTAGTTGCCGTCCTTGATAACAACAGCCTTAGGTGGCTTTGAAACTTCGCCGTTGGCATTCCACTTCATGCCTGTACCTGTAAGACCGTCATAGCTGAAATCAGCTGCTGTGATACCTGCCTTGAGCTTTTCGCAGATGTCTGATGCGCTCATATCGCCTGTGATTTTCTGGCTTTCGATGAGTTTTGCAAGAATCTTTACGCCGTCATAAGCGTCTGCTGCGAACTGGTTGGGAGTTTCATCGTTGTAAGCTGCCTTATAAGCCTTAACGAAGTCCTGTGTAGCCTGATCCTTTGAATCTGCTGCGAAAGGTGTTAAGAACATAACGCCTTCTGCAAGTGAAGTATCGAAGTTCTTGATAGATGTAAGACCGTCAAGACCGTCGCAACCGAAGAACTTGGGTGCGAAGCCTGCGTTCTTGCTCTGTGTGAGGATAAGAGAAGCCTGCTGATAGTAGATGGGAAGGAACACAAGCTCTGCGCCCTTGTTCTTGCAGTCAGCTATCTGAGCAGAGAAGTCTGTCTTGCTGTCCTTTGTGAATGACTGTTCGGAAACAAGCTCAAGACCCTTTGCGGCGGCCTCAGTTTTGAATGCATTGTAGATACCGGAAGAATAAGCGTCTGAACTGTCGTAGATAACGCCGATCTTTGTAGCAACCTTGTTGTCTGCTATATAGTCAGCAGATGCTTTACCCTGGTTAGGATCTGTGAAGCAGATCTGGAAGCAGTTGTCGTTAGCGATAACGTCCTGTGCAGATGCAGAGGGTGTGAACTGGAATATGTTGTCCTGCTTTGACTTGTCAACTACAGCAAGGCATGAACCTGTTGTAACTGTGCCGAGGAATATCTGCATACCCTGATCCTTCAGCGTGTTGTAAGCATTAACTGCCTTATCGCCCGAGTCAGCTTCATCGTCTTCAAATACGAGCTTCAGCTTGTTGCCGTTTACACCGCCTGCAGCGTTTACTTCATTTACTGCAAGCTGGATAGCGTTCTTAACGCCTACGCCGTACTGAGCGGCATCGCCTGTAAGAGGGCCGCTTCCGCCGATAACGATTGTCTTTTCGCCTTCGGCTACGTTTGTTGAGCCGCCAACATTACCGCTGTTTGCGTTGTTGGATGAACAACCTGCAAATGCTGTAACTGCCATTGTTGCGGCAGTTGCCATTGCAAGAACTCTTTTAAAATTCTTCATTTTAAATCTCTCCTTGTTCTGATTTTGTATGCCTGACACATACTTAATTATCTTTACTCGCTTATATTAGCACGGTTTTGCAAGTTTGTCAAGGTGAATTTTCACAAAAATAAACTTGCAAATTTGCTTTATTGTTGTCATTTAGTAAAGCATCTGCCACAATCAGACAATTTTATGGCTGTTTTATAATATATTTACTCAAATTTCAATACTATTCGGAGCGTAGAAGCAATAAAAGTAGAAGTAATTAAATAAGAAAAAGCAAATGACACGATAACATCGCATTATCGCCTGTATAAATTTTGTGCCGATACCACTTGAAAATCAAACCGAAACGTGCTATACTAATAAAAATATGCAAAATACTTCAAAAGGACAGAAAGGATATAATCATGCAGATACACGAATCGGCAGAGGACTACCTCGAATCCGTACTTATATTAAAAAATCAGCTTGGCAACGTAAGGTCAATAGATATAGTAAATTATTTTGACTATTCAAAGCCCAGTATCAGCGTTGCTATGAAAAACCTGCGTATGAACGGATATGTTACCGTTGACTCGAAAGGCTACATTGAGCTTACTGAAAAGGGCAGTGAAATAGCAAATAAAATGTATGAGCGTCATACGCTCCTTACAAAATGGCTTACGGCACTCGGAGTAGACGAGAAGACAGCAGTTGAAGACGCCTGCCGTATCGAACACGTTATCAGCGATGAAAGCTTTGAGGCTATCAAAAAGCATATACCCGCAAAAGCAATAAGTGAATAATCTGTAACGCCGCACTGTCGGCGTTATATTTGTCTATATCATAAAGGTATATGAATAAACTTTGCGGCATATCATAAAACATATCGGAAACAAGGCGGTGATGCGTTATGATGTGCCATTTCAGCGATATAAGATGTAAAGAAGTGATCAGTATAAAATCGGGCTGTCGTATAGGCTTTGTCGATGATGTTGAGATCGACTCCTGCTCGGCAAAGATCTGCCGTATCATTGTTTACGGCAAAAGCCGTTGCTTCGGTCTTTTCGGCAGGGAGGAAGATATATTCATCAACTGGTCTGATATTGAGATAATCGGAGAGGATACGATACTTGTAGGATGCGATTTTCCGCATCAGCCAAAACGAAAAGGCGGATTGATCAAAAATTTGTTTAAATAGCACAATAAAAATTTTCTATACGAATATTGATTTGAAGCTCCTATTATGTTATAATAACCTCGGACAAAAAATCCGCCGATAGCGGATTTTACCGTGCAAAAGCACGGTTGGCGGCACACCGCCTGTCCGAGAACATTTTAACATAAAAACTTTTGCCAAAAGGCAAAAGACGGCGTACCGCCGTGTCGGTCTTGACACCGACTTATTTTTATGTTATAATAAAAAGGCTGTTGAATGAAAAAAGACTGTTGAACAGCAAATCCACACGTTATGTATAGCGTTCTGCGGTGCTCACGAGCTTGAACGTGTCAGCATAGCGGAGGAAAAAACCAAAAATCAAGGAGGACACTACCATGGCAGTAGTATCAATGAAGCAGCTCTTAGAAGCAGGCGTTCACTTCGGTCACCAGACAAGAAGATGGAACCCCAAAATGGCACCCTACATTTTCACAGAGAGAAACGGTATCTATATTATCGATCTCCAGAAGACAGTAAAGAAGCTTGACGAAGCTTACAACTTCATTCACGAGGTTGCAGCCAACGGCGGCGAAGTTCTGTTCGTAGGCACAAAGAAGCAGGCTGCTGATTCAATCAAGGAAGAAGCACTCAGAGCAAACGCTCACTATGTAAACGCAAGATGGCTCGGCGGTATGATGACAAACTTCAAGACCATCGAGAAGAGAATCAAGAGACTTGAACAGCTTCACACAATGGAGAATGACGGTACATTCGATCTTCTTCCCAAGAAGGAAGTTGTTAAGCTCAACCTCGAGATCGAAAAGCTCGAAAAGTTCCTCGGCGGTATCAAGAACATGAAGAAGCTCCCCAGCGCTCTGTTCGTTGTAGATCCCCGCAAGGAAAAGATTGCAGTATCAGAAGCAAAGAAGCTCGGTATCCCCGTAGTAGCTATCGTAGATACAAACTGCGATCCCGATGAGATCGACTATGTAATCCCCGGTAACGATGACGCTATCCGTGCAGTTAAGCTTATTGCAGGCGCTATGGCTGACGCTATCATCGAAGCAAGACAGGGTCAGGCTGATGTAACAGAAGAAGTTGCAGAGGCTGAAGCAGAAGCTACAGAAGAATAATCTAAATCGAATATAAATATAAAGGAGAATTACAATGGCTATTTCAGCACAGGCAGTAAAGCAGTTAAAAGAGCTCACAAACTGCGGTATGATGGACTGCAAGAGAGCGCTTGAAGAAACAAACGGCGATGTAGATGCCGCTATCAAGAATCTTCGTGAAAAGGGTCTTGCAAAGGCTGCTAAGAAGTCAGGCAGAATCGCTGCAGAGGGTCTTGTATATACAAAGATTGACGAGGCTAAGAAGGTCGGCGTTGTAGTTGAGATCAACGTTGAAACAGACTTCGCCGCTAAGACAGACAGATTTATCGAGTTCGTTGAGCTCGTTGCTAACACAATCATCGAGAACGATGTTGCTGACGTTGACGCTCTTAAGGAAGTTGTTCCCGCAGGTCAGACAGAGAAGATTGGCGATATCCTCACAGAGAGAATTGCTACAATCGGTGAAAACATCCAGATTCGTCGTTTCAAGAGAATGACAGGCGACCTCTTCGCTTACACTCACAACGGCGGTGGTTCGATTATCGGTTCTATGATCAAGATCGAAGCTGACGATGTAAACGACGAAGCAGTAAAGGCTTGCGCTAAGGATCTTCTTCTGCAGATTACAGCAAGTGCTCCTCAGTTCGTTTCACAGGCTGATGTTCCCGCTTCTGTTATCGAAGCTGAGAAGGAAGTACAGCTTAAGCTCGTTCAGAACGAAAATGAGCAGTCTGCTAAGCCTAAGCCCCAGAACGTTCTTGAGAAGATTGTTGACGGCAGAATGAGAAAGTTTGCAGAAGAAATCTGCTTACTCGATCAGCCTTATGTTAAGGATCCTAACCTTACAGTTGCTAAGTTCATCGCATCTGTTGGCAAGAACATCAAGGTTGTTGAATTTGTTCGTTTTGAAAAGGGCGAAGGAATTCAGAAGAAGGAAGACGACTTCGCAGCAGAAGTTGCTTCAATGGTTAAGTAATTATACCGACATAATCAAAGCCCTGAGCAAACGCTCAGGGCTTTTTGTGTCGGAAAGCCTCGCCTGATTGCTAATCCTTAATACAGCCTTGACAAAATTATTTTGTGGTTAAGACTATATCAAAGGACGATGCGGCTTATGAGCAGGCGCTGAACGGAAAATATCCATACAAGATAGACTTTAAGGTACTGAATATAAACGATGGTCAGGCTGCCGATCGGCTTCGTGCGGCGTATTATGAGAAAGAACGCTGTGAGGCGCTTGTAACCGTAGGCGTTAAAATCGTCAAATATATCTGAAAAAGCTACCGATAAGGCGGCTGTCAAGCAGAAAACGGTAATGCAGGATTTGAGCTTAAAGCATAATAAAAAACCGGATACATAGCAAATGCCCCTCCGTTTTCACGGAGGGGCTGATGTTATTGCTCGAAAAAACGTTTTATCAGAATGCCTTCTTGTAGATTTCGAGTATCTCGTCGGAGTTGGTTTCTCTGGGATTGCCGCCTGTGCATACATCGTTGAATGCGGCTACGGACAGATCCTTGAGGTCTTCTTCCTTGACATTGATCTCGTGGAGCTTCTGAGGAATGTTTATCGACAGTGACAGCTTGCGTACAGCTTCAACTGCAGCCTTTACGCCTTCTTCATCTGTCATATTCTCTGTACCCTGTACGCCCATAGCCTTTGCTATAGCCTTGTATTTGGGCTTTGCGGGGCTTTCTGCGTTATATTCCATAACGTAGGGGAGCAGGAGTGCGTTTGCAACACCGTGGGGTGTATCGTAGAATGCACCGAGAGGGTGAGCCATTGAGTGAACGATACCAAGACCTACGTTCGAGAAGCCCATACCTGCTATGTACTGAGCAAGCGCCATAGTTTCTCTTGCCTTGGGGTCGCCCTGAACGCTGTCGTACAGTGAGCCTGCGATAAGCTCGATAGCACGAAGCTCAACCATATCGGACAGCACCCACGCACCCTTTGTGATATATCCTTCGATAGCGTGTGTCAGTGCGTCCATACCTGTGGATGCACACAGACCCTTGGGCATACCCATCATAAGATCGCTGTCTACGATAGCTACTACGGGAATATCCTTGGGATCTACGCAAACCATCTTCTTCTTGTTTGCTTCGTCTGTGATAACGTAGTTGATAGTAACCTCTGCCGCCGTACCTGATGTTGTGGGAAGTGCAATCAGCGGAACGCTCTTGTTCTTTGTGTCTGCAACGCCCTCAAGAGATACAACATCCGCAAAGTCGGGGTTAGCTATAATGATGCCTACAGCTTTAGCTGTATCCATAACTGAGCCGCCGCCTACCGCTACGAGTGAGTCAGCGCCCATCTCCTTGAATTTTGCAACGCCTGTCTGAACGTTTGCAACTGTGGGGTTTGCCTTAACGTCACTGTATATTTCATAGGCGATTCCTGCCTTATCAAGCTCTGCCGTAACCTTTGTAGCTACTCCGCATTCAAGCAGTACCTTATCGGTAACGAACATTACCTTTTTAAGTCCTCTGCCTGTAAGCTCGGGAACGAGGTTTTCTCTTGCGCCTGCGCCGAAATATGAAGTTTCGTTAAGTATAAAACGATTAGCCATTGGTCTTTACCATCCTGTTCTTTGAATTTAAAGCACGGAATATATATTTCCGTTTGCTGTATTCATTATACTACCTTTGGTCAGAAAATGCAACACTTTTCACAAAAGTTTTACATTTCGAGAGGTAAATATATGTAAAAGTTACATTAAAGGTATTTCTTGTAACCCGGATGCTTGCCTGTAACGCCGTATTGCTCTCTCATACCGATAAGTCTGTCGATATTGTCGGGAGTAATATCCTTTACACCGCCGAGCAGACGTGCAACAAGAGAAATGTGAGCCTGAAGCTCCATTGTTTCCATTCTGTAGTATGCTGTGATAAGGTCTGCACCTACTGTCAGAGCACCGTGGTTTTCAAGGAGCATACAATCGTGATCCTTTAAGTAAGGAGCGATCGCTTCGGGTACTTCATAGGTCGAGGGTGTGCCGTAGGGAGTGAGCGGTATTGAGCCTACTCCGATTACAGTTTCTATCATGCAGTAATCATCCATAGGCAGATGAGCGCAGGCAAAGCCGGTTGAAACGGGAGGATGGGCGTGAACTACTGCGCCTACGTCGGGACGCTCCTTGTAGCATCTCAGGTGCATCTTTACCTCTGACGAGGGACGGAAGCCCTCAGCAGCTTCAAGTATGTTGAAGTCATCATCAATAAGACCTATCTTTTCGGGAGTGATGAACGCCTTGCTGACACCTGTCTGCGTAGCAAGATACTTTCCCTCGGCTACCTTTACTGTTACATTGCCGTCATTTGCGGCAACCCAGCCCTTCTGCCAGAGCTTGTGGCAGATGTCTACCATTTGTTCTTTAATTTCTTCGTACATATTTATATCCTTTCGATTTGCGTCTGTATGCTTAAACAACGCCCTTCTGGAGCATTATGTTTGCGTATACGGCTTTTTCGCCTGTTGCGATTATTGCATAGGCGGTCTTTGCCTGTTCATAGAATTCAAAACGTTCTATCTGACCGATAGCGTTGTTTCCTCTTTCGTCGTGCTTTGCAACGATTGCTTTGTATTCGTCCCATATAGGAGTTTTTGCTGTGTCGCCCGGCATTACCTGCATAAGATTTACAGGCTTTTCAACGTAAGTGTCAAGAGGGAACAGCGTCAGTATCGCATCAAGCAGTTCGGGTACGCCGTGACCGTCTGCACGGATAACCTTGCAGTTTTTACCCATACTCTCGGCAGGAAAGTTGCCGTCTGCTATTATTATTCTGTCGCTGTGACCCATTTCACAAAGGGTCTTGAGCAGTTCGGGCGATAATATCGCAGGAATATTTTTAAGCATTATTTCACCTTCTCAAGATAGATTTTGTAGTATTTGTTCCATTCGGCTGTATTTTCGGGAGCGAATGTACAGAGCTTTTCCGAAGCGGCTATAATTTTTCTTGCCGTTTCTATATCCCTTATCTCCCCGTCAGCTATAAGCTGAATTGCTATATTGCCGTAGGAGGTCGCCTCAACAGGTCCGCTTGAAACCTCTATGCCGAGCGAATCTGCGGTAAGTTCCGACAGGAATTTATCCTTTGTTCCGCCGCCGACCATATAGAGCTTTGAAAACTTCTTGCTTGTGCAGTCCTCAAGCTCGTTTACGGCTGTACGGTACTTCATTGCAAGGCTCTCATAGATACAGCGCATAACCTCGCCGTCATTTTCGGGAACATACTGTCCTGTTTTTTTGCAGTATTCCTTTATTCTTTCCGGAATGTTTCCGGCAGGGGTAAATTCGGGAGCGTCAACATCTATAAAGCACCTGAACGGCTCGGCTTTTCTCGCCATATTTTCAAGTTCGGCAAAGCTGTACTGCCTGCCCTCTCTAATCCACTGACGGCGGCTCTCCTGAATGAGCCACAGACCGATTATGTTTTTTAAGAATGATGTCTTTGCACCGTAGCCGGTTTCGTTTGAAACGTTGAGCTTTGCGGATTTTTCATTTATTACGGGAGCGTCAAGCTCTGTGCCGAGAAGCGACCACGTTCCGCACGACAGGAAAGCAAAGTCCTTTTCGACTGCGGGTACTGCGACCATCGCACTTTGCGTATCGTGACCGCAGGCGGCGATTATCTTTGCGGGCTTTATATCAAGCTCCTTGCAGATTTCATCGGACAGTGTGCCGACTACTGTTCCGCCGGCTACTATTTCGGGCAGAAGCGAATGCTTTATTTTAAGACGTTCACAGCATTCTTCCGACCACGTTTTCGTATTTGCGTCAAAAAGCTGTGTGGTTGACGCTATCGACATTTCCGCAACGGGCTTTGCACCGAGATAATATGCGAACAGATCGGGCATCATAAGCATCTTGTCGGCTCTGTCAAGCAGTTCGGAGCGATTCCTTATTATGCTTAAAAGCTGGAATGCCGTGTTTATTTCCATTATCTGAATGCCTGTCTTTTCGTACAGCCTGTTATGGTCAATAAAACGCTTGCTGTAGTCAGAAGTGCCTGCTGTTCTGCTGTCACGGTAATGCACAGGGTTTTCGAGCAGTCTTCCCGATTTGTCGATCAGGCCGAAGTCAACGCCCCATGTATCTATCGCAATGCTGTCTATCTCGCCGTATTCCTTTGATTTTATAAGTGACTGCTTTATCTCGTGGAACAGGCGGAGAAAATCCCAGTACATTGTCCTTCCGAGTATCACAGGATCGTTTGAAAAGCGGTGGATCTCTGTGAGTTTTATTACAGTGCCGTCAAAAGAGCCGATAACGGCTCTTCCGCTTGACGCACCGAAGTCAATGGCTAGTACGTTTTTCATACTGCCGCCTTATCTTATGTTGCGGTACATAGGACCGTAGGCGTTGCAAGCTCTGAAGTCCTGACCTTCCTTATCCATACCGAATGCGTTCCAAGCGGCAGGACGGAATATATCCTTTTCGGGTACGTTGTGCATAGCAACGGGTATTCTCAGCATAGAGCAGAGTGTGATAAGGTCTGCGCCTATGTGACCGTAGCTTATAGCGCCGTGGTTTGCGCCCCAGTTGTTCATTACATCGTAGGCTGTTTTGAATGCACCCTCGCCTGTTGTTCTCGGAGCGAACCATGTGCAAGGCCATGTGTAGTCTGTACGCTTCCACAGCTTGTCTGTAACTTCATCGGGAAGATGAACAGTCCAGCCTTCAGCTATCTGCAATACGGGACCAAGACCTTTTACAAGGTTAAGTCTTATCATTGTGCAGGGCATTTCAGCTTCTGTTACAAATCTTGATGAATATCCGCCGCCTCTGAAATAACCGAGATCGGCATAGTTCCATGTAGTAGCGTCAAGAATATTGTCAATATCATTGTCCGTAACGTCATACCACGGCTTCATAACGCCGTTGCCGTTTTCGTCTGTAGCCTTACCGCAGGCATCAAGGCAGGCAGCACCTGAGTTTATAAGGTGGATAAATCCGCCGCTCTGCTTTGCAACGCCCTCAAGCTCATAGCCTGTGGCTTTCTTTACGGCTTCGGGACTCCAGTATGTACGCACATCGGCAAATATCTGAGCACGGTTTGTGAGCAGCTTCATAAACAGCATTCCAAGACCGTTGAGAACATCGTTTTCTGTAGCGAGAATGTAAGGCTCTCTTGCACCGTTCCAGTCAAACGATGTATTCAGCATAGCCTCGGGGAAGTCGCAGTTGGGGTAGAAGTCTGTCCACTGACGCTGACCCTGGAAGCCTGCGGCGATAGCGTTATGACCTACAGCCTCTTCCTCACAGCCTGCGGGGAGATTTTTGTTGCCGTTCATCAGATCCTTTATAATGCACATCATCTTAACGACAAATTCCCAGTCCTGTTCTTTCTGCTCGTCTGTGCGGCGGAACTGTTCGGGGTTCTTGTCAAAGCCTTCCTTGCACTTTTCACGGGTCCATTTAAGAGCCTTCTGATATTCGGCTTCATCATAAATGCCCTGCGTCATTCGGCGGATTATTTCTACCTCATCGACTGACTCAACACGCATACCGAGATATTCTTCAATAAATGCAGGGTCGATGATAGAGCCGCCGATACCCATTGTGATAGAGCCTATCTGTAAGTATGACTTGCCTCTCATCGTAGCGCAGGCAACAGCCGCTCTGCCGAAACGCAGGAGCTTTTCCTTTACGTCCTCAGGGATAGATGTGTCGTCTGCCTCGCATACATCGTGACCGTAGATGCCGAATGCGGGTAAACCTTTCTGTGCGTGTGTCGCAAGTACGGATGCAAGGTATACGGCGCCGGGACGCTCTGTGCCGTTGAAGCCCCATACGCCCTTTATCGTCATAGGATCCATATCCATTGTTTCTGCGCCGTAGCACCAGCAGGGAGTAACTGTGAGCGTTATGTCAACGCCGCACTTCTTGAACTTATCCGCACAGGCTGCCGCCTCGGCAACTCTGCCTATAGTAGTGTCGGCAATAACGACCTTTACGGGTTCGCCGTTTGAATATCTGATATTTTCCTCGAACAGTTTTGCGGCTGATTTTGCCATGTTCATAGTCTGCTCTTCAAGAGATTCTCTTACCTTGAGAACACCTCTTCTGCCGTCAATCGTGGGACGTATGCCTATTACGGGATAATCGCCTATAAGTCTGTTTTCGCTCATGATAAAATATTTCCTTTCTGTAAAATACAAAACGTTTTCGGTGCTTTACACCATTGCCTTTATTTTAGCACCTTTGTTATCTTTTTGTCTTGTTTTATTCTCGGAAATTGTATGACGATATTAACATTTTTGATAGGCAGACTAAAATTTTATAAAATCGCTTTAATTACTTCTCTGTTTGTGCTATAATAAGTACATACTACATAAGGAGTAATAAAGTATGAGAATGTTCTTAGCGATACTTGCTTGTAAAGTGTCGAAGTGTTTGCTTAAACTTATCGGAAGAGGCAGCAGTCTGCCGGGCGATATAGCACTTAAAATCTGCCCCGATGTACTGTCGAGAGTGAAGCTGCCCGAACAGGTCATTGCGGTTACGGGAAGCAACGGCAAAACATCGACCGTTGAGATGATTGCACAGGTAATGCGTAAATCGGGAAAAAAGGTTATTTGGAATAAAGAAGGCTCAAATCAGATAGCGGGAGTTACAGCGATAATATTATCCAACTGCACATTCGGCGGTAAAGTAAAGGGCGATGTGCTTTTACTTGAATCCGATGAGAGATACGCAAAGTATTCATTTAAATTCTTTGCTCCTACGCACTATATAATTACAAATCTCTACCGTGACCAGCTTACAAGAAACGGTCATCCCGAATGGGTCTATGAATCGGTAAAGGAGAGCATCAGACCCGAATCACAGCTTATCCTCAATGCCGATGATCCGCTTGTTTCGAGATACGGCAAGGACAGAGATAATGTGATATGGTTCGGTATGGATAAGCAGGATTTCAGCACCGACCATGCTACAGGCGTATATAATGACGGTGCGTTCTGCCCCGAATGTAAGCACAGAATGAGCTATGACTACTATCACTATGCACATATCGGAAGCTATCACTGCGACAACTGCGGACATAAAAAACACGATACGCAGTACACTGTAACGAATGTCGATTATGACAGCGGTATTGTTACTATAAACGGCAAATATAAGATAAAACTGCTGTTCAAGAGCGTTTATAACGTATATAACATTCTTGCCTGCTTTGCGGCTTGCTCTATTGTCGGGATTGACGGTGATGTCATAGCAGATGAACTGTCACATTATTTCCTTAAGAGCGGACGTATTTTGCAGTTCAAACTTGGTATGAACAACGGTACATTCCTTATCGCAAAGCACGAAAACTCCGTTGCAAGCGACCGTGTATATGATTATATCATAAGAAAAAATCAGCCCTGCTCGGTAATCATAATAATAGATTCGGTAAGCAGACGTTATTCAACGGGTGAAACAAGCTGGCTGTGGGATATTGACTATGGTGTGCTTAAGGCTGATTGTATACAGCACCTTTATCTGCTCGGCAGACACGCAAAGGATCTTGAAACAAGGCTTTCGTATACGGATATTGATATAGCTAAGGTGACCGTGAACGAGGATATTCCTGCGGCACTTGATGAAATTGCGGCTAAACCGCTAGGCAAGCTGTATACTGTCACTTGCTTTTCTGATAAGGATAAGTTCTTGTCAAAGGTAGAGCTTACGCAGGCAGAGGAGGACGTATGAGGATAATTCATTTATTTGCGGATCTGTGCAACCTTTATGGCGATTACGGCAATGTATGTGGCTTGAAAAGAGCACTTGAAAATAAAGGGCAGAATGTTGAAATTGAATATCAGTCGATAGATGATGAGATAGACGTTTCGGGTGCGGATCTTGTGTTTATCGGTTCTGCTACTGAGAGAAATCAGAAGGTTGCACTGGAATATCTGCAAAGCTATAAGGATAATATAAAATCTGCTCTTGATAACTGTACGGTAATTCTTGCAACTGGCAATTCGTTTGAGATGTTCGGACAGAGTGTTACCGACTGTGACGGTGTAAAGCACGAAGGACTTTCGTTTTTTCCTTACGAAACGATTGAAGGAAAAGAGAGGATTGTTACCGACAGCCTTTGTGCTACTTCGCTGTGTGGCGGAGATGTAATAGGCTTTGTGAATAAGGCAAGCCTTACAACCGGAGTTGATTCGCCGCTGTTTGATGTAAAGCAGGGAAGCGGCAACGGCAAGGATGACAACAAAGAGGGCGTGCATTACGGTAATTTTTACGGCACTCATCTTATCGGTCCTGTGCTGATAAGGAATCCTCAGATGTGTAAGTATTTTGCAGATATGCTTAGTGAATGAACACGAAGAATGTTTCTGGAATCAGTTATATAACGAATTGTCAAAATAAAGGATCTTATTTAAACAACAAAGACACCTAAAAATAGGTGTCTTATTTTTATGCTTATTTTACCACTCACTACCGCACTTATTACAGTGCCACTGCTTATGTCTCTTAGTACCTAATATACCAAACAAAGCTGTATTTACTGCTTTAGCGGTTAATGAAATTTTCTTTGTATTTGTAGAGTTACAGTAGGGGCAGGTAACAACAGGTTTAGTTGGGGGGATATAATTTATCCTATCATCTTCTCTCCAACGCTTTATCACTTTGTGAGTTTCGGTATCGAAATCATAAGTTTCTACATAATGCATTTCAACATTGCATTTCGGACACAAAAAAACTCTTTGATCAAGATTTTCAGAATCAATTGGCTTATAACATTTTGGACATTGATAACATACTTTTCTTGTCAAGGCTGCTGATGAAGCTAAAAAGAAAGCTGTTGAAAATGCCCGATCATCGATTCTTTGTACGCCGTCAGGTATAACTATCTCGGTTTTGCTTTTTACTTTTGTATATTTCTTCAATACGCCGTTGCTGATTTGAAATCCTATATTTTCCCTATATCACTATAATTTTCATTTCAGATTCAAAGATTTTCTGATAGCTCTGCTGTAATGAGCTATCTTTTCTGCTTTTATCATACCGTAATTATATCACAAAACCAGTACATAAAAACGGACAGAAATCACAGCTTCAGGCTGTCCAACACATTCTTTCCTTTTTTGAAATGACTTTCTTTGTACTCAAGCAAATATGCGGTAAACTGAACAGCCTTTTTCTCTGTGGCATATTCAAGTAATTCATTAATATTACTCTTTTTGATAACACCGATTGTTTCTAATATATGCAGCAGTTCCATATCGTCCGTATCAATGCAGAGCTTTACCGCATTTTTGCAGAGCGTACAATATAAGAACGGTACATTTCTTTATGCTCGTCCGTTAAATCAACGGGATAATGCAGTCTGTTCAGGGCAACTCTGATCTTGTGATACATTCCCTTGATTTTCGGAAAAAATTCATCAACAGCATTGAAATTGAAGGTAGCGTTTCTCCCCCAAGATGATTCCAGTATGTTGCAGTATTCGCCCCGAATGCCGTCGGCGCCCATCCATACTTTATACTTTATCTCATCAGTTTGTGCGGAGCGCACAGTCACCTCATAATCAAGTCGGTTTCTGTTAGCAAAATAGTTGACGACCGTTCCTAACGATGCATTGGGAGTGCCGTGATATCCATCTGAATGATTTTTACACGGCTTTGCATCAGGATCGATAGAATCATAAACTGTAATTTCTTTGCATCCGCGTAAACTGCTTTTTCCGACTTTCTTTACAGTTTTAGGAATAGTAAAAGAAGATAAATTACAGCTTTGAAACGCACAGTCATCGATAATTATGACCGAATTTGGAATTGTTACACTTGTAAGATTGGTACATCCCAAAAATGTATTGTAGCTGATACTTGTAACCGAATCCGGTATTGTTACGCTTGTAAGATTGCTACAACTTTCAAATGCTGAGTTACCTATGCTTGTAACCGAATCGGGGATAGTCACGCTTGTAAGACTGTTGCATTTTGCAAATGCTCTGTTGCAGATACTTGTGACCGAATCGGGAATTGATATTATACTTTCTTTTCCTTTGTACGCAATGAGAATTCCGTTTTTCAGCACAACAAAATCATCAGGATATTCCGAAAGCCACCTTGTCCCATTAAACGCATATTCGCCGATATCGGTAACAGATTCGGGAATGGTCACGTCTTTAAGTTTTTTACATCCATAAAATGCTGAGCTACCTATGCTTGTAACCGAATCGGGGATCGTTATACTTGTAAGGTTAGTACACTCATAAAATGCAAAGTTACCGATATCGGTCACTGAACCAGGAATGGTTATACTTGTAAGATTACTGCAACTTACAAATGTATGATTACTGATATTTGTCACGGAATCGGGAATAGCTATGCTTTCAAGACTGTTGCAGTCGGAAAAAGCGGCTTCGCCGATACTTGTAACCGAATCGGGAATTGCTATATTTTTAAGGCTGCCGCATTTGCAGAATGCACCGGCTCCTATGCTTGTAACGGAATCCGGAATGCTAACGGCTGTAAGGCTGTTGCATTCAAAAAAAGCATTGTCACTGATACTTGTAATCGAAACGGGAATAGTTACGCTTGCAAGATTGATGCATTCTTGAAACGCACCATTGCCGATACTTGTGACCGAATCCGGTATAGTCAGACTATTAAGACTGCGGCAACCTCCAAAAGCATAACTGCCGATACTTGTCACCGAATCCGGAATAGTTACGTTTTTAAGGCAGGTACAGTTACTGAATGCACCGTCGCTGATACTTGTGACCGAACGGGGAATAGTTACGCTTGTAAGCTTGTCGCACCATTCAAATGTACATACGCAGATTTTTGTAACAGAATTCGGAATAGTTATATTTACAAGGTTGCTACAGCCGGCAAAAGCCGACCCGCCGATACTTGTGACCGAATCGGGAATGGTCACGTTTGTAATATTGTCGCAGCCCGAAAATGCCCGCTCACCGATTCTTTGTATGCCGTCAGGTATAACTACCTCGGTCACACCTTTCTCTTCGGTGTATTTCTTCAGTACGCCGTTGCAGATTTGAAATCCCATATTTCCCCCATATCACTATAATATTCATTTCAGATTCAAAGATTTTCTGATAACTCCGCTGTAATGAGCATCTTTTCTGCTTTTGTCATACCGTAATTATATCACAAAATCAGTACACAAAAACGGACAGAAATCACAGCTTCAGGCTGTCTAACACATTCTTACCTTTGCTGAAATGACTTTCCTTGTACTCAAGCAAATATGCGGTAAACTGAACAGCCTTTTCTCTGTGGCATATTCAAGTAATTCATCAATATTATTGTTAATTATAGCACTTTCCGTCGATTTTTGCAAATATGATACAGTATTTTACTGATTATTTAAGAAAATTGTTGAAATTTGCTAAATGGTGTGCTATTATAACAATAGTAAGAGAATAGTTGATTCATAAAGTAAAAACGTAATTCGAGAAGCAAAATACGGTTATCAAAGTTTATCAAAATTTATTCAAAATGAAATTAACAAAGATGTTTGGATATTAAATAATACTTCCGTAAAAAGTATTGAATGGCATTTTTGTTGGAGTAAAGTTGCACAAACCGGTGGTCCATATGGTCCGTTGTTAAAAGAACTAACTAACCGTGGAATAGGTAGAGTTGATTTGTCAGAACAAAATCTGTGAATTTTTTATGGAATACTGTATTCTCGATTCTGCAGAACCCCAAAATCAAGGAATAACCACTCTGAGAGTTGCGGATAAAGCAACACATCCCGATATAATGTTAGAGGTAGATCTGGACGTTCCGGTAGAATGCGGAATTTATGTTGTTAAGTAAACTGTTCCGGCAAAACAATAACGTATGATGCTAAAGGAAATCCGCTGACCTACCGAGATTCGCTGTCGTTCACATGGAAGAACGGCAGACAGCTTGCGTCTTTACAAAATGGAAGCAGTGTGATAAACTATACATACAATGCCGATGGAGTAAGAATAGGAAAAAGCGGCTCAAGAGCCGGAACTTTTATAGTTTCAGGTACGCAGATACTGCGTGAAATAAACAGTGTAGCGACCATAGATTATCTCTATGACGAAAACGGTTCACCGATAGGACTTACTTACAAGGGAACAACATATTATTACCGCAAAAATCTCCAAGGGGATATAATAAATATAACCGACAGCACAGGAGCAAAGGTAGTAACATACACCTACAACGCATGGGGCAAGCTTATGTCAATGACAGGCAATATGGAGCTTGCAGTAAATAACCCGTTCAGATACAGGGGATATTACTATGATGTTGAGAGCGGATTGTATTATCTCAACAGCAGGTATTATGACCCTCAGACGGGTAGGTTTATTAATGCGGATGATACAGATACACTCTTATATTCGTTAAGTGAATTAACTGACAAAAATCTTTTTGCGTATTGCGATAATAATCCAATTATGCGCATGGATGATAGCGGAGATTTCTGGATGTTCATTGGTGCTGCTATTGGAGCTGCAGTAGGTGGAGCGGTTTCCGCAATTTCTCAATATGCTGCTACTGGCAAAATTGACTGGAAAGTTGTAGGGGTTAATGCGGCTTCAGGAGCAATTTCTGGGGCGTTAGCTTCTACCGGTATTGGACTTGTAGCATCAATAGGCGCTAATGCTGTACTTGGTGGAATTACTTATGCTGCTGAACAAATTGTTAAAGGTGAGAAAATCACAATTGGTGGTGTGATTGCTGGTACAATATCTGGTGGTATAGGTGGAGCTATAGGTGGAAAAGGAGCTAATGCTAAAGCTCTTTCTGCAACTTGGAAAAGCACAAAAAAAGTAATAATCAGAGAAGGTCGTAGACAAAACAGAAAATATGCAAGTAAACAAATTGCGCGGCACACTATTACAAAATCACTTGTTAGAAAGTCCGTTGGTGTTTCGGTTTCACGAATGGTTGCCGGCTCAATTGGAAATAGCTATTCAAGGTGGAAGATGGGATATTGATTTATGTATAGTGGATTATTAGTACGCATTTTGATTCCTGTACTAATCGGGATAGTCATATTAATCGTAATGCGATTTATTTTAACACAAGCGGATAAAGAAGAAAGAGATGACTGCGTTAATCAGACAAGTATAATTGTTTATCTTCCTAGAGCTTATTTCTGGGTGGGATTAGTTGATTCAGTTGTTTTTTTGATATTTATCATACTTGCAACTTTTATAAATAATGAAACAACTTCCGCATGGGTATTTGTTCTTTTTTCGGCTTTTTTATTGCTTGGCGTTTTTTTGATGCTTGAAACTCTTATGTGGAAAATCAAAGTATTTCAGAAAGAGGATTATTTTATTTATAATTCGATATTTTGTAAAAATAAAAAGATTTTTTACAAAGATTGCAGTAAGTTCCGATGCACAACAAACGAGCTGATCGTTTATGCCGGAAAAAGGATAATATTTATAGATATGTTCAGTATAAATTACAATGCTATTTATATTATGCTTGTTTCTAAAAAAGTAAAGAGGCAATAATAAATAATTGTAAACGAAATTAGTTGCAGTATCACAATTGAAATTGAGAGGTGTGTTTATGCATTTCAATGTTAAAAATGTTCTTCAATTAGATGAAGCCTTGCATGAGCTTCCAATACACGATTCCGGCATTACGAGCATAGAGAATGAGGTTGGTAATAAAGAATTATTAATTCATCTTAGTAATCTTTATGAAAATAAAAAGATAGAATTGCTTTTTGGTTGTGTTGACATTTTTAAAACTGCAATCAGCGGAGATTATGATCAAGGTGACGATGTAATAACGTTATATCATGAAAGAAGTAAGGAAGCATTTAAAAAGATTGTCAAAGATAATAATATTTCTTATGACAAATCGTTATATTTTGTGTTACAACTGTTTTCGGGAAAAGAATATCATATAGTATGCGAAAGCATTGATGTTCAAGTAATACAATTAAACTGATGCATTATAATCTATTAGCAATCCGCTGACTTACCGTGACTCGCTGTCGTTTACCTGGAAGAACGGCAGACAGCTTGCCTCTTTACAAAACGGCAGCAGTGTGATAAACTATACATACAATGCCGACGGAGTAAGAATAGGAAAAAGCGGCTCAAGAGCCGGAACTTTTATAGTTTCAGGTACGCAGATACTGCGTGAAATAAACAGTGTAGCGACCATAGATTATCTCTATGACGAAAACGGTTCACCGATAGGACTTACTTACAAGGGAACAACATATTATTACCGCAAAAATCTCCAAGGGGATATAATAAATATAACCGACAGCACAGGAGCAAAGGTAGTAACATACACCTACAACGCATGGGGCAAGCTTATGTCAATGACAGGCAATATGGAGCTTGCAGTAAATAACCCGTTCAGATACAGGGGATATTACTATGATGTTGAGAGCGGATTGTATTATCTCAACAGCAGGTATTATGACCCTCAGACGGGTAGGTTTATTAATGCGGAGCCGAATGTTGATTATGGCAAATTTGACGAGGGCGCCGGATTAAATGGATACAATGTGTTTGCTTACTGTGCTAATAATCCGGTCATGTTCAAAGATGATAGCGGAGAATTTGTTATTTCTATATCTATAGGAATTGGCTCGCTTCTTACATGGGCAGCTTATGGTATTGCTACAGCGGTTGGTGTTGGTGCAGGTGTTGCGATAGGCACAGCTGTAGGGATAATATTAGGCGTTCAACCACATATGTTGATACCCGTTCCGATAGTAAGGCAAAAGAGAAAGACAGAAGAATCAAAAAACCTGCGCCTATATATATATTTATAGATATAACGGAATAAATCCAGGTAATTTAACTCCAAGGGCAAAGGATAAAAACACAGGTCTTTCTTTCTCTACTATACCGCCTATAAATAATAAAACTGCTGCAGTAACAACAATTGAAGAAGTTAATTCTACCGGCAACTTAATAGCGGTTCAAGATGGTCCTTCTCATGTAAGTATTAAACCAAGAAACGGAACAATGTCCGATTGGATAAAAGCAGGAACAAATTCAATATGGACAAAAACATTAAAGCAAATTGTAAAACGGTATCCGAGGTGACTTTTTTGTGATAGATATAGATTATATAATGACTTTACTTGATTGGAATGAAAGCGATGAAAATCAGTGTTATGGATTAGAACTCGCAAAAAAAGTAAATTGTTTCAATGTGTTTTTGCAACCATGCAATAAAAATATTAATAAAAATGTGTGGAATAATTGCGCCAAGATATTGTCAGATAAATCCGATGAAGAATTATCCCCTTATTTGCCGGAATTATTTAGATGGCTTAAAGATTTGAATTGGCCGGGAGCAATTTGCATTTATGATAGATTAATTATATCGGAAGATGAATTGTTCGAATATGAGCTAAAAGTATCTATCACCACAGCAAAAGCACAAAACGATAAATTGTGGTTACAGGCACTTAAAAATTTAAAAAAAGAGCGAAAAGCTAGAGATAAATAATAATTGTTAACAAAAATTAAAATGAAAAATTTAGATAAGATGGTGTATTTTACATATTTTAACTATGATTGTACTAATTAAATTTAATTTAGAACAATACAAAATTTACATTCCTGATGGCTATATTCTGAATCTTGAAAATATTAGATCGGATTTTTTTGAATGGATATATTATCAACCTGAATGCATAATATATGATAAGTCAAATGCAATTTTAACATATGGGGTAGATGATTTTTTGAAATTTTTAAATGAAACAATATTTACCGGTTGTAAAGAAAAAGCATATATAGAAAGCCGTAACGGAAAAAAATATAACAAAGTAAATTATTGTATCGATTTAAGATAATTAAATATTACCGACAGCACAGGAGCAAAGGTAGTAACATACACCTACAATGCCTGGGGCAAGATTATGTCAATGACAGGCAATATGGAGCTTGCAGTTAAAGCCTGCTAATCTAAGTATCTACAGTTCACTTGGATTATATAAGTCCTGTCTATCAAATAAGGCAAAGAAAAACATTCGTGACTGATTCATCACGACTAAAAAAATAAGGAGAAAAATAAATGATAATCAAAATAATTGTTCTGATGTCGCTATGTGCTGTTATTGCATTCAGAAAGCACTTTAAAAAACGTGCTTTATTTGTATTTGTTTTGATTGTGGCTATTTGCGCAAACATTTTTATTCCGGCTTTTGAATTTTTTGTTCGTTCAGAGCCTCAGAATGACAGAATATTGGATTATATCAGTCAAATCAATTGGCATGACAGCGACTTGTTAAAATCAAAAGGTTTTGATTGTGACGGCGAAACAGGTACATACGCAGATGATGATAAATTCAGCATTCACGTTGCTGATGCGACTTCTTATGATAAAGCAGAAATTGTTTCGGAATATAAAAATATTCATTATGAGTATTTTTCGTACTTGTCGGATACTCTCCTGATTCCGCAGTTGCGTAAGAGCTATTCGGTCATAGTAAATGATAAGGTTGTTGAGATTAATTACAAAGACTGCCTTAGCAAGCCGGGCATAATGGATAAGCTGGAAGGAATATTCGGTGCAGCTGCGTAACCACATAACCGATAATACCGCACTTTTTAAAATCATAAAACAGAAATTAAATCACGACGATAGAAAACCGGCTATCGCCGTGATTTTCTTTTTCTGATAGCGAAAATACAAAGCTGTGCCGACGGGTACGGCTTTTTTATATACAATAAAACGGAGCGTCCGGTGCGACATCGTGACGCACCTATAAAACAAGGAGGATAAAATGCAACAGCTTATAATTTTAATCGTAGCACTTGCTCTTGCAGGCGGAGTGTATCTGTTTCTGACAATCAGCAAGAAGAAAAACAAGGAACAGACAGAAGAAAACGCAGTCGAGATGATGACTGCAAACGAAATGATAAACGTAAAGGATATTCGCAACAATTGCTTACACACGAATGACGGGTACACATTTACTTTTATCGAAATCGGCGGTATGAGTATGGAGCTTTTCTCGGAAAGTGAAAAGCTGGCGTACTGTAAAAACATAACTTCCATCGTTTCACGTTTTCAGTTTCCGTATAAATATATGGCTATTTCCTCGCCGTATGTAATCAAGCATATGGTGACGGCAGACAGCAACAGGCTTAAAAATGCAAGCGGGCTGTGTAAGCGAATGCTTGAGGACGATATAAATTTCGCCACCAAAATGGTAATTGACGATAACAAGATTGACCGCAGATTTTTCTTTATGCTGTTCTCGAAGGACGAGGACGAGAAAACTATCCTCAAGCGTACAGAGGATACAATAAACGCTTCTTGTATCGAATAGATCACGTTGTACAGAAGTGTCTTCAATGATTCCTGCCTTTACTGCATAGTCGATCGGGGGTTCAAGAAGTTCTTCAATATTTCCCGTGAGTGGTTCTTTATCATTACAGTCAGTTTTAGTATATCCATGAGCTGATTTCTAACAACGAAAATATCGTCATTTGTAATCAAATCAGCTTCTATTGCATGACGGATTAATCCGTTTACTGCCCTGTATATCATGATAACACCTCTTTTCAAAAACCATCTGGATGATTCTTATGCCAATTCCATGCGTCAGATATAATTTCTTCAAGGCTATCATGTACAGGATTCCAGCCAAGAATTTTTCTTGCCTTTTCACTGGAAGCCACCAGTCGTGCAGGATCTCCGGCACGTTTTGGCGTTTCAATTGCCGGAATCGGGTGTCCTGTCACTTTTCTTGCTTTATCAATTACTTCTTTTACGGAATAGCCGACACCATTTCCAAGATTGAAAATATTGCTTTCGTTTCCGTTTTTTAAGTACTTTACAGCGAGAATATGTGCCTGAGCCAAATCGGTAACATGGATGTAGTCTCTGATACAAGTTCCATCAGGAGTATCATAATCTGTTCCATAGATGGAGATACTTTCTCTCTTTCCATTTGGGACTTGAAGAATCAAAGGAATCAAATGACTTTCCGGATTATGAGCCTCGCCGATTTTACCTGATTTGTCTGCTCCACAAGCATTGAAATAGCGGAGAGAAACGTATCTTAGACCATGAGCTTTTGAAGTCCAATAGAACATCTTCTCCATAGCAAGTTTGGTTTCACCATATGGATTGGTTGGCTGTGTTCTGTCTGTTTCAAGAATCGGAATATTTTCCGGTTCACCATAGGTGGCAGCGGTTGAGGAAAATACAATTTTATCAATATGGTGTTCAACCATGGAATCCAAAAGAATTTTTGTTCCGCAGAGATTATTATCGTAATACTTTAGTGGATTGACAACGCTTTCTCCAACAAGAGAATATGCTGCAAAGTGAATCACTGCATCTATCTGTTCGTTTTCAAAAATATTATCAAGAAACGCCTTGTCATGCAAATCACCCAGATAAAATTTCGCATCTTTCGGAACAGCTTCGATGTGTCCGGTTGCAAGATTGTCTGCAATAATAACGCTTTCTCCGGTGCGAATCAACTCTAAAGCTGTGTGAGAACCGATATATCCTGCACCGCCTAAAACAAGTATACTCATTATTTTTCCCTCCTATTATTTGATTTCAATACCGCCAAACGGTCTGATTGTCATAATGTAGCACGAATTTTGTCCAAATATTCTGTCCATTTCCGATCTATATGCATTGACAAGATCATTTGGTACAAATGCCTGAACAGTCCCTGCGAAACCACCTCCGTGAACTCTTACAGCACCATTGCCTTTTAATATTCGTTTCCCCGCCATAATTGCAAGTGGAATACCTTGTTCCGTTGGCTTTCTGCATGAGTATAAATTTTGCAGATAGTTCATGGAGGAATCTCCCGATTCGTTTACAAGCGTGAGAAAATCCTCAAATCTGTTGTTTTTGAGAGCTTCCGTTTCTGCCTTTGCACGATAATTGTCGCCAAAAAAGTGAATTGCACGCAAGACAGCTCTGTCAGAAATCTTGTTTTTAATATCAGGGAGATTATCCCAAAATTGATTTTCATCGACTTCACGAAGAACCTTTTTGCCGAAATATTCTGCAACTTCGTCCATTTCTGTACGAACGGCCACATAATCATCTGTCAAATCAGAATGATCTCCTTTGGTGTCTGTGATGATCAATGCATAGCCGGTTTTTGAAAGGTCAAAATCAATTTTTTGGATACTTGGATTTTGAATGTTTTGAAAATCAAGAAAAACAAATCCACCAACGGAGCAAACCATCTGATCCATCAATCCGCTTTTCTTGCCAAAATAAAAGTTTTCTGCATATTGTCCGATTTTTGCGATTTCTACTGCACCAATCTGATTGTTATTGTAATAGCTGTCAATTGCCGTTGCAATCAATGTTTCAAATGCAGCAGAAGAAGAAATACCGCTTCCACCAAGTACATTTGAAGTTGTATACATATCAAATCCGGAAATTTCTACACCTAAATCCTTAAAGCGAGCTGCAATCCCTCTGACAATTTCAGAAGAACCTTTTTCACCGATATGAACATCCAAATCGTCCAGTGAAACTGCAAATTCATCGTATCCCTCTGATTTAATTCTGATGATGTTTTCATCATGAAATGCTACAACACCGATAACATCTAAGTCAACTGCTCCTGCAATGACACAGCCATGTTGATGATCGGTATGATTACCGCCGATTTCTGTTCTACCCGGAGCAGAATAAACGTGTATATCATTTCTATTAGGATACAGTGCTGTGAATTTCTCCACAGCACTCATATATCGTGATTTCTGACTTTCTATATCCTGTGGCTTATAAATATTTGCGAAGATATTATCAAATCCACCACAAGTAACATTGTCTTGAAAATCCTGTATTTTCATTGCTTTCCTTTCTTCTTACGATCTTAAAGGCATAATTACAAATTCCAATTTCATCGGCTGATCTGAATGGATTCTGTACTCCTCATGCACCGGTGCACCCCAGGAATCATCGCCGCCGACACCCATTTGCTTTGCAGCGATTCTGACCCATGTGTAGCGAACACTTGGAAGTTCATCCGGATGCATTGCATTTTCGAGTTCATAGGCACTGTATGGCAGTACGCTCATTTCAAACGGAGCAGATGCCTTTTGGAATGTCAGACCATGCCGCATATCATCATGGACAGAGAGCGTTCTTACACCGGTACGATTGCCGCATTCCTGCGGATTGAGATAGCCGGAAAGATTTTCTTTTGCCGTAGATTTCCACAATCCCAGTCTTGCTCCTTTGCATCGGTCGCTGTAATTTTCATCAGGGCCGAGTCCGTAATACTGAAAATTGCAAAGCTGTTTTTTCATCTTGAAGTCCAATGCAAGGACCGGAATATCGGACATACCGCTTACTCCTGCATAATTTACACTTACGCCCAGCTTTCCGTCAAAGTGTGCGGTATAGGTTACAGTAAACTCAAAAGTCGGAATGCAGGCAGCCTGATATGTGAATGTGATTTTCAGAGCATCTTCCTGTTCCAGCCATGAAACGGTTTTATACTTTGCAAATTTGCCTGCGACATACCACTGTGCAAGATTGTACGGCTCGGAAGCACCGGTGTCATTGTCTGTCATCGCTCTCCAGAAGCTGACCTTTGGTGTGCGTGTGATATATTCAAAATCATTGTATTTCAGAGAACTGATGCCGCCCTCTTTTTTGTCGAACATCATGGAGAAGTTTTCTCCGTGAACGCCAATGATAACATCGCCGTATACAATCGTTGGCTTTTGCAATGTGGTTTCCGGAATCTGATTATCTTTCACTTCAAACACTTCCTGAGCAAAGGCGATTTCGTGCCCTGCATCTGCCCATAGTGTCTGATCTGCGGTAACGGCGGAAACATGATAAACATATTCTCCTGTACTGTCTATTTTGTGAAGTGTCAGTTTCATTGTTTTGCTTTCTCCGGCAGGAACATTCAGAGAAAATGTATCGGATTTCAGAACAACGCCGTTCTTTTCCAATCGTACAACAAAGGACAAGTTGTTTGTATCTGCAAAGAGATTTCGATTTTCTATGGTAAGCATTCCGTTTTGAATAGACATTCTGATGTTGGAGTAAAGAGCCTTCATTTCCTGAACCTTTGGAGAGTAGGTTCTGTCAGCATAGATCACACCGTTGGTGCAGAATCCGTAATCGCTTGGTCTGTCCTCAAAATCTCCGCCATAAGCCAGAACTGTTTTCCCGTCGTCATTTTGGGTTTCGATTGCCTGATCGATGTAGTCCCAGATGAAACCACCCTGATAAGCCTCATATTTGTCCTCAAGGTCAGTGTAAAGGCTCAAACCGCCAAGAGAATTGCCCATAGCGTGCATATACTCACAACTAATATACGGTCTGCCGCTGTTCTGTTTCAGGTATTCTTCCACTTCCTGCGGTTTTGCGTACATACGGCTTTCCATATCCGTGATGAAATCATACTGATTGTCCGGAACTCTTGTAACACCCTCATAGTGCACCAGTCTTGTCGGGTCTACGCTTCTGAAATATTCCGACATTGCAGCAATATCTTCTCCGCAGTAGGATTCGTTTCCGCAAGACCAGATGAGAACGCTTGCGTGATTCTTGTCCCGTTCGTACATTGATTTTGCTCTGTCCAGCACAGCTTCTTTCCATTCCGGAAGTGAACCCGGTACATTCCAAGACGGATCTGTTGCACCAAGCTTCTGCCATGTACCGTGTGTTTCCAGATTGGTTTCATCAATCAGATAAATGCCATATGCATCACAAAGCTGATACCAAAGAGAATTGTTCGGATAATGACAGGTACGAACTGCATTGATATTGTTTTTCTTCATGAACCGGATGTCAAACAGCATATCTCCCTTTGTGATTGCTCTGCCTGTTTTCGCATCAAATTCGTGTCGATTGATACCCTTGAAAATAATACGTTTTCCATTCAGGCACATGATTCCGTTTTTCAGTTCAAATCGGCGGAATCCAACCTTGGTTCTGCTGACCTCGATTTCATTTCCGCTTTCGTCTGTCAGAATCACTGTAAACGTGTAGAGATTCGGTATTTCGGCACTCCAAGGCTTGCTATTTTCAATTGTCCAGTTTACAGATTCCTTTTCATTGGATTCTGCGATGACCGTTCCATTTTCATCTGTCAAGATCGATTTCACAGAACACTTGCCCGCAATATCCAGCGTTGCAGAGAAGATACCATTTGTACCGTCATAATCTGCAATCACTCTCATATCACGAACATGGGCAGACGGTGCCGCATAAAGGAATACGTCACGGAAAATGCCGGAGAATCTCCAGAAATCCTGATCTTCCAGCCAGCTTGCAGAACTTCTTTTGAACACTGCAACAGCAAGTTTGTTGTCCTTTTCACGGATATATGGTGTCAGTTCAAATTCAGACGGTGTAAAAGAATCCTCGCTGTAGCCGATAAATTCGCCGTTCAGCCAGACATACACAGCAGTTTCCACACCCTGAAAAGAAATGAATACACGCTTGTTTTTCAGAGCATCGTTCAAGTCAAAATATCTGACGTAGCTGCCGACAGGGTTGTCCTTTTCGGAGATAAACGGCGGACGGAGATGCTCCTGTCCCTCCCAAGGATAAATAGTATTGACGTACTGCGGTTTGCCGTATCCCTGCAATTCCATGTGTCCCGGAACCTGAATGTTGTCAAAATTGTCAGTGCTGTCGCTTTCTTCATAGAACTTTTGCTGCCATTCAGACGGATTCTTTGCCAACGCAAATTTCCAGGTGCCGTTCAGATCCTGAATCAGAGAGGAATTGTCTGCATCGGCTTCCAAATGGTTTGCATAGATTCTGTGGTCGGAATGTGCTGCGATTCTGTTGACTGCAAACACTTCCGGATTGGTCAGCCAGTCGAGTGTATATTTCATATTGTTCCCTCCGTTTTAGTTCTGTGATTCCATCACAACTTCATTTTCGGATATTCCAAGTTTTTCTTTGATTTCCGCATTTGCCTTTTCAACATTCATCTTAGAAAGAATAAATGTGATGATCAGATCCAGTGCAAACGGAACGATCAGATACATAATGTGAAGCATATTGATAGCAGAATCAGGCTGTACTGTCAAAGTGCCCTTGAATCCGCTAAAGTCGAGCAAAAAACCGACAATTGCTGTTCCAAGTCCACCACCAATTTTTACACCAAGTGATGTGCAGGAGTACATGATTCCATCAACGTGCTTGTGTTTGGTAAGCCAGCTATATTCAGAGCATGATGCGATGACTGCATTCATATCACCTTGCCATGGACCTTGACCGAGTGCTGCAAGTGCTGTAAATGCAAGCATCAGCGGAATGTTTCCCATGTATCCGGCAACTGCTACCAGAAGTCTGCCAACTGTTGCTACCATGTAGCTGTATTTGTTCAGCTTATACATTCCGTTCCATTTTTGTACGATGGTAGGAGTGAAGATCAAGGCGATAATCAAAGGAATATTGATAAACCACGCAAACGTGCCGAACATATTCTCATCTGCGAGAACATATTTTGCATAGTATGTTCCAACACCGATCATCGCACCATAGAACTGCTGCAAAATGTAGGTTACTGTGATCATCACATAATATTTGTTGTGTACGAGAATTTTGAATGCTTCTCCAAAACTGTATTTGGTTTCTTCTGTTTTTGTTTCATTGTCTGCAAGTTCCTCATCAGAAAGTTCTTTTACAGAAAGAGCGGAAATTGTATTTACAATAAGACCGATAACCGCATAAATAATTGCGACTGTTCTCCAGCCATTTGCACCGCCGCCCATTGCTTCAACAAATTGGAATGTAACAGCCTGAATCAGGAGGCTTGTTCCAAATGCGAAGATAAAGCGATAAGAACCCATCTGAACTCTTTCCTTGCGGTTCTTTGTAACAAGAGCGGTCAGAGCAGAATATGCGATGTTGTTTGCTGTATAAAATACACTGTTAAGAAGTGTGTAGCAGATAAAGAACCATGCGTACTGAGCAAAATTATCCATGTTCATCGGGATTGCAAATACACCAATCAAGGTAATTGCACAGCCGATAAAACCATAAAGCATCCACGGTTTTGCCTTGCCCATTTTCGTATGTGTCTTATCAATCAACGTACCAAAAATGATGTCTGTTATTCCATCAAAAATCTTCGATACAGCAATGAGAACGCCAATAACACCTGCGTTTAATCCAATCGTGTCGGTAAGATAGATCATTATGAATGATGTCAGCAATGCATAGACAATGTTCCCTGCAACATCGCCGGAACCATAACCGACTTTGTTATACCACTTTAAGTATGTTTTTTCTTTGCTCATAATAGAGCTCCTTTCATTGTTTGTATGCCCACATGGACAGAATTTTTCCATAATGAATGATACGAACTGCTTTTCATCTTGCAAAAACGAAATAATGCCATCGTCAGAATAGATGATTATTTTTTTGAGCATAAAGAATTTTTACTGAATTCAACATGGAATTACAATGAAAGACGTCTTTTTTTAATTCTTTCCTCTCATTTCTTAATTCTATTATACCACACAAAACGGCTTAAAAAATACACAAAGTTATAAAATATATGCACAAAGTTTAGGACTTTTCTTGTGATCAGTGATCAGGTGTGATATACTATAGTTATAGAAGTAAGGAGGTGCTTTTTATGTTTATGAATGTTGCCTATTTAAACAACTCTACATCTACTGTAGTGGATAATACGAAACCTTTGATTGTAACAAGCTGTGGAAATTATCGTGTGAAAAATCGTTCTGAAGTAGTAACACATCGTCCGAAGGGAAGAAAAGATTATCAGCTTTTATATATTGCCTACGGAAAAGGACATTTTTTCATTCACGGAGAAGAAAAAACGGTTTCAGCCGGAAATATTATTATATATTTGCCGGATCAACCACAGGAATATGTTTATTATCGTGCAGATCAAACCGATGTTTATTGGGTGCATTTTACCGGAAATGAAGTAGAAGAAATTTTAAAGTATTACAATATCAACCTGCAAAATAATATTCTCTATATTGGAACATCTCCCGATTATCAGTGGCTATTTGGTCAGATGATTCAGGAATTGCAGCTTTGCAGACCACGGTATGATGAATTGATTTCTTTGCAGCTGCGAAATATTTTTGTTTTGATAAGCCGTGCAATCATGAGTGCAAAGAAATTCAGCAGCACCAGTGAAAAAGAAGTTGCTTTTGCAATGTACTATTTTCGTAAGAATTACAACACAGAAATCAGCATTGAGGAGTACTCCGAATCCAGAGGGCTTAGCAACTGTTGGTTTATTCAGTGCTTTAAAGAAATCACAGGTTCCAGTCCGCTGCAATATATCTTAAAGCTGCGAATCTCCAACGCACAAAGTTTGTTAGAAAATACGGACTACACCATTACTGAAATTGCAAATATGGTTGGATATACCAATTCGCTTTATTTCAGCAGACTGTTTCATAAATACATTGGTATGTCACCAAAAGAATATAGAAAAGTAAAACTCAAAGAAAATCTCAGGGAGTAAAAAACAAAACTCGTTTGGCTAAATCTAAACCAAACGAGTTTTGTTGATTTTTGATAAGAAATAAGGAATGGCTACATTATCAAAGACAAAAAAATTGAAAAGAATATATTTATTGATCCAATCAGAGGACGCAGGATAGAATTTGACACAATTCACGGAGTCAAGGGTGAAACGCATGATGCAACTCTTTACCTTGAAACTGACAGGCAAGGGGCATCAGATTTAAATAGAATTCTTCCATATTACGGAGTAGGCAAACCTGGAAAATCGAATTTGTTTGATTATAGCAGGAAACTTGCCTATGTCGGTATGAGCAGACCGAGAAAACTATTATGTGCGGCAATGCAAGCTAAAACTTATGAAAAAGGCAATAACATATTCGCTAATGACTGGGGAATTATAGATTTGAGGGAATAAGGATTAACATGTAGTTTGGCAACTACGCCAAGATAACTGTTTCTCTCATAAAACGAGGATTTATTATATCCAAATGAAGAATCAGAGGAAGAAGGTGAAGCAGAGCAGGGTGTTATCACAATATCAACAATGCGCCGTTCAAAAGGCAGAGAATTTGATAATGTGTATGTTTTGCTTAATAACCCCGATATTGCGTCTGACGAGAACAAGCGTAAGCTGTATGTAGCGTTTACCAGGGCCAAGTCAAAGCTGTGTGTTCATTACTCCGGTACGGCTTTTGACAAGTACAAAGACTGTGCTACCGATTTTTCCGTTGATGAAAAAGAATACAGCAGACCTACCGATATAACACTGCAGCTTTCGTACAAAGATGTTTATCTTGATTTTTTCAAGGATAAAAAACAGTTTATCTTAAAGCTGAAAAGCGGTACTGAGCTAGAAGTTGAAGGCAGGCGGCTTTATTGCAATTATTGCGGTGAAAAATATCCCGTTGCTCAGTTTTCAAGGGATTGCAGTAACAGAATACAAAGTATAACTCAGAAGGGATATACGATTAAATCCGCCCGTATAAGGTATATTGTGGCGTGGAAAGGTGAAAATGACGAAAGAGAAACAGCTATTATTTTACCAGATGTGGATTTGAAGCTTGGCTAATAACAAAGAGAACTCGCCATATGCCGTTATAACGAGAGCGTATGGGGAAAAATCTCCGAGGACGCATACAGCGTTATCAGCTTTGATGATGTATTCAGGGACATAACGGAGTTCAGAAGCAATTTTCTTGACTATGAACAGCTCACAGATGAGCTTATAGGAGCTATCAACGGCAGAGGTGCAGTGTTTCGTGAGATATTGGAACGGTTTGATGATAACCGCCTGAACAGCTTCAACTTCTTTACAAGATACTATTCCGATACGCTCCGTGATGTGTTCACCGAAGCGAGAGCAGATATAGACAAGGCAGGAGCTTTCTTCAATACCCGTGCCCTGAAGAAGTCCACCGAGTATGTGAATGATGTTTTCAATCATATCCGTGAGGTTATGCGTGATGACTGGAATTTTGATTTCAACTCCGAAAGCGATATGAAAGCGTTCAGGCTCAGTTTTGATAAGATCATCATACGTGGAAATGACCGTAATGATATTTACACCGTAGCCGATACAGCCCTTGTGAACTTCTTCTATGATTTCAGTTTTGCGATTCATAAGATGAAGCTATATGTCTGCAAGTGTAAGTATTGCGGTAAGGTATTTCTCGGAAAGAAAATTGCTGTCGCCTGTGAAGCAGAGAACTGTCAGGCGACCTATCAGCGTGAAGTCAAGAATGCCAAAAGGCGCAAAAGAGAGAACGGTACTTACAAGGTATACAGCACAAGACTTAGTAATTATATCGGTCAGCAGAAAACAAAACTGCCTGCCGAGGTGCTTGATGATCCTGCACTTGTGGAGAAGTATGACCAGCAGCGCAAGTTGTTCACGAAGCAGATGCAGGATAAGCTCGATGAGTATGAAGCCGAGAACCGCTTGCCCGATGAGGAACTGAGTGCTTTCTATGAAAAGATGAAGCAGGACGTTATGAGTTTTGTGTATGCTTTGGAAGCTGAGGTGGAGTGAGAGGAACTTTGATTCCGGTGGAGTCAAAGTTGAACACTACCGATTGTTGTCAAAATACATTGACTAAACACCTGTTTTATGCTATACTTATATTATTGGATATTGTAACTATTTGTAAGTTTTACGCTTGTTTAGAGAGGTCGATCAAATGAAACTGTTAGATAGAGTTGTAGAGAGTACAACTGAATATATCGAGACAATGCCAAAGACACTGCGCAAGAAATACGGGCAGTTTTTCACAAGTAAGGAGACGGCTGTGTTCATGGCAGGTCTATTTAATATTTTAGAAGGCTGTATAGAAATTTCTGTACTTGATCCCGGTGCAGGCTCAGGGATACTCTCTATTGCTCTTTTGGAGAGGTTAGATACTCTTTCAGTAAAGAAAGTTAATCTTGTCTGCTATGAAAATGATGATAAAATCATTCCGATACTGAAAGACAACCTCGAATATGCCAAGAATAAAGTTCCTTTTCAGCTGACCTATGAGATTAGGAACGAAAACTATATTTTGGATAACGAGATTGACTATAACAATATGCTTGGTGCAAAGCCTGACCCTTACAAATATGATATTATCATAGGAAATCCGCCTTACAAAAAGATACCAAAAGATGCAGTTGAAGCTCATGCTATGCCCGATATATGCTATGGGGCACCGAATTTATATTTCCTTTTTACCGAGATGGCTCTTTTCAACTTGAAGGATAATTCGGAAATGGTTTTTATCATTCCTCGTTCCTGGACTTCGGGAGCCTACTTCAATGCTTTCAGACAAAAGCTGTTTAGTGAGAGTTTTATCGAACATATTCATCTGTTTGTCAGCAGAGATAAGGTTTTTGAGAATGAAAGTGTTTTACAGGAGACTATGATCGTAAAACTCCGAAAGACTATCCATAAACCCGCTTATATCACCATAACTTCCACAAACAGCAATAAGGATTTCTCTGAGATCACATCTTTACAAGCCCCTTATGATATAGTTGTTTGCGGTAAAGATAAATATGTTTATCTTGTCACGAATTCCGAGGAAGTTGAAACTCTTCGACAGCTTAATCAGTGGAACGATACTCTGCCATCGTTAGGACTAAAGATGAAAACAGGACTGACGGTTGACTTCAGAAATCGTGAAGCCCTTCGAAATACAGCGGAGGAGACTGCTGTTCCTCTATTCTATTCTCAGCACATACAATCCGGAAAGGTAATCTTTCCAATAGGTAAAGAACACGAGTATTTAGTCACTGAGCAGTCAGGACTATTGCAGAAAAATGCTAATTATCTGTTCGTAAAGCGTTTTACCGCAAAGGAAGAACATCGTAGATTACAGTGCGGTGTTTACCTTTCAAGAAAATATCCCGGTTATAAACAGATCAGCACACAGAATAAGATAAACTTTATAGACGGGCTGAAAGGACTGTCTGAGTGCGTGGTTTATGGTTTATATGTTCTTTTCAACTCCACTATGTACGATAGCTATTATAGAATACTGAACGGCTCTACACAGGTGAATTCAACAGAAGTTAATTCTATGCCTGTTCCTCCCATGAGTACAATAGAGTCTATGGGGAAAGAGCTAATTGCCAAGAGAGATATGTCCGAAGAATCATGTGATATGATATTAAGGAGTTACTTATGAGTAAGATAGAAGAAGCAAGAGCTTTGTTAAAGGAACTGAATGTTCCAAGCAAGCAGCAGGCTGATCTTTGCTGCTATGTTCTCCTCGCAATGGCAGATATAAAGGAAGATGATAGTTGGTCGAAAGCGACAAATGAATGGATTCGTATTCATGATGTACTGACCTTTACAAAAGACAACTACAATGTCGCATATGCTGAAAACAGTAGAGAGACATTCCGTAAACAGGCTATGCACCATTTTCGTAATGCCGCTTTTATAGAAGATAACGGCAAAGCGACCAATAGTCCGAATTATTGTTATAGACTGACTGAGGAAATGCTTGATCTCATAAAAAGCTACGGAACGGATACTTGGGCTGACAAAAAAGAAAAATTCTTAACTTCCCATGAAAGTCTGATAAGTATGTACGAATCGAAACGCAGTATGCTGAAAATGCCTGTAAATATCAATGGCAACAGCTTCACTTTCTCTCCCGGTAAACATAATGAGCTTCAAAAGGCTATTATTGAGGAGTTTGCTCCGAGATTTGCTCCAAACTCTGAATGCCTTTATGTAGGTGATACTATAGAAAAAGACCTTGTAAAGAACGTTGACAAGCTGCGTGAGCTTGGATTTGAGATTACCTTGCATGATAAAATGCCTGATGTGGTACTGTACAGAGCTGATAAGAATTGGATATACTTCGTGGAATCTGTCACCTCTGTCGGTCCGATGGATCCGAAACGTATAAAGGAAATCGAAGAAATGACCGCTAATGTAACGGCAGGAAAGATATATGTGACTGCGTTCCTCGATTTCAAGACATTCAAGCATTTCTCAGAAAGCCTTGCGTGGGAGACAGAGGTCTGGATTGCAGATATGCCTGATCATATGATACATCTTAATGGAGATAAGTTCCTCGGACCGAGGAAATAAAGGAGACAGCAAATGGCTGAAGAAAAGATACATAAGATCATTTATTTCGATAAAGAAACAATTAGAAATATTCTCCAAGAGCGTAATAAAGGAGAAAAAAAGTATATTTTAGATTCATCAACAAGTTTTCAAAGAGAAAGTTATATTGAAACAGCAGGAGATGTTGAATTAAGCACACCTTTTCTTGCCCGTTTAAAGTTTTTATTCAGTAGCAAAATGGATGTTAAATACATAGTAAAGAAAGATGAAACAACTACGATTTCATCAACTGAGATATCTGAGTTTGAAGAATTAAAAGCATCTTTGAAGGAATTTAAATCTGCAAAACTACAGGATATTGAAAACTCAGCAACTTTTTATAGAACAGCAGGAGGATACTTAAGAATAGTAAAAGGCGGTGTAGATGGTGTTGATATAAAGGAATTCAATAATGTTATGGATAACTACAATGGGTATGATACCTACAAAATTAACGATACAACTTACATAAGATTTAATAATTCCGCTTTCGTTAGTAATTACAAAAGAAATGATATTTTAACTACAACCATGACGATCTATTGTATTCCCGTAGGTCTTACCGAAAAAGAACGTTTTGATTTTATCAAAGAAATCGGAAAAATGGAAACATTAAGCAATGCCGCTCAAAGTGCTACTACATTACATGAAATGTTTCCTCCATCTACTACACCGCAAACATCAATTACTCCTAACGAATCAACATCTACCGACCCAATCAAGCTATATGATGCTATATATGCTTGCACAGAATCAGGAGAGGTAAATTAATGCGAAGCTATAAGATAATTATAGGCTCTTCATCTTATTTTGATAAAGCGCTTGATGAAGCATATTCAATAATAGATGGTAATAACATAATAATCCCCTCATTTCTTGAATTAATACGCAATTTTGATGCTCAAAAACAATCCGGCAAATCTGACACTATTAAAACACCGCTTTTGTTTATCAGAAACAATGACTATAACGGTATTGTAAATGCTGCCCATGACAGATTGGGTTCATTAATTGAAGATATAACATATGATGATGCATTTATTCTTATTCACAATCCTCCACGAGTCCTTTATGAATTCTTACAAGATAAACACTCTCGCAATCTGATAACCCTTGACGAGAAGAGAGAAAAATATTCAATTCAAAGGAAGCCTGAAGAGTTTAAAGATAATATTTTCAAGATTTCAGATGCAATAGTTGGACAAGATCGTGCAATAATCGAAATCAGCAAAAGCTTGTGGTATTTAATATCTGTGCAACGAAAAAAGCCATATGTAATCATGCTGTATGGTAATAGTAGCTTAGGGAAAACCGAACTTGTAAGAGAAATTGCAAAGCATTTTTTTGAAGGCAAAGTGTTAGAAAAGCACTTATCTATGTTCAAAAATAATAATTATTCAGATTATTTCTTTGGTGAGGAGCCAAATAGAAGAAGTTTAGGATTTGATTTACTGGAACGAACATCAAATTTGATATTTTTAGATGAGCTTGATAAATGTCCTGAATTCTTTTATTCAGCTTTTTACACACTATTTGACAATGTAGAATTCAAAGATGCAACTTACGATGTTGATATTTCAGGAGCTATTATCATTCTAACATCTAATTATCTAAGTGAAGATGAGATGAAGCAACATTTGGGAATGCCTATATTCTACAGAATCGATAAAATGATTAAATTTGAAGACTTTTCGCCACAGACTATATATGAAATCACCATGAAAGAAATTGAAGCAAGAAAAGAAGAATATGGTGATATGATTTCACCTGAAAGAATATATGAAATAGTTAGTAAAGAAATCTCAATAAAAAATGAAAATGCAAGAACAATCAAGTTCAAAGTACAACAAGTAATAGAAAACCTTCTTTTCAAAGAAGTTGAAAATTCTTTAGCCGATAAGGAGAAATCACTATGCCCCGAGAAAAAAACATAAATCTCTTCCTTATGGACGGAGATGCAAGCGGACGTATCAAATGCACACTTGCCAACTGGACAGGTGTTGCGTATAAGATACCTCACACAGAAATAGAAAAATGTAAGAACCGTGAAGATCTGAAATGGAGCGGTGTGTATTTCCTTTTTGGCGTTTCCGATGATACCGGAGAGAACATCGCTTACATAGGACAGGCTGGCATCAGGAAGAATGGCGAGGGCATTCTCTATCGACTTATGGAGCATAAGCGGAATCCAGATAAGGACTACTGGACGGAAGCTGTGGTGTTCACCACTTCCAACAACTCCTTCGGTCCGACCGAGATAAGCTATCTTGAGAACAATTCTGCAATCTTGCTATCGAAGCCAATAGGTACATCGTCAAAAACGGAAATGATCCGTCCCCCGGACATATCACGGAGGAGAAAGAGAGTGAGCTTGAGGAGTTTGTTGACTATGCCAAGCTCATTATGGGTACGCTCGGTCATAAGATATTCGTTCCGCTTAATAAGACCGCTCCTGTTACCGAAGATACCACAGATACTGCATCTGAGGAGATAGAGCTTTTCTTCACTCGCACTATCAAGAAGCTCAGCTTTACCGTTGAAGCATCTGCCAAGCAGACTGCTGAGGGTTTTGTCGTTCTGAAAGGCAGCAAGATCGCTCCCAGCAGCGGTACTGATGATACTATATCATTCGGTAATCGTAAAAAGCGTGAGGAGTGCAGGATCATAGACAATATCTTACAGGAGGACGTGCTGTTCACCAGCCCTTCCAGTGCTGCTGAATTTGTTACGGGGAAAAGCTGTAATGGTTGGGCGTCATGGAAAACTAAGAACGGTAAGACGTTGCATGATTTGGAGGATATATCAGAAATGCAAGAATATTAAATTTGATCGTAGATGAATATTAATATAACATCACATCATACTATTAAAAGTAGTTTATGGTGAGGTGAAATGAATGGAGTGTTGTAAAATGAAAATATTAGAATTGAAAATCAAAATTACATGATTATATCGATTATAATATCATGTTTAATAAGGATGTAACATTCTTATATGGAGACAATGGATGCGGAAAAACAACTGTATTGAATATTATTACAAGTATAATAACTGGAAGAGTATACGAATTATTTAAATTTAGATTTAACTCAATTGCTTTAAAATATATTGAGCAACATTCTAACACACCAAAAAAAATTATAATTCATAAAAATAACGAAAACAGCACGCTCATAATTAATTATAACCAAAAAGACTATGCGATTGAACTGCAAAGAATTAGAATGATGGAAGAACGTATAGAAGAGGAGATAGAAATTGAACATTTATATCTTAGCGAATATAGCGTTCTATCCGAAATAAAAAAAGAATTTAGTTATATTTATTTACCTTTAAATAGAAATGGAAGCATAAATGATAATGTAAGTATATATATGCGAAAAAATTTGCACCGTCTGTATACAAGGGCTTCAGCTTATTCTGATTTGACGATAAATGATGTAACCACGTTAATAAGGGAATCATATAATAGAATTAATTTTACACTGAGTAAGATTAACGAAAACTTTAGTGAAGAGCTTTTAAAATCATTCTTAGACATTGAGAATATCACTAATGCAAAGCAACTTCTAATATATGCAAATAAGCTTAATCCTGATGATATTTCAAAAATACAAAATGATTATACTGTAGTGTTAAAAACAATCAAAAAGTGGGATGATAGCACAAATGAAAAAATTACAATTTTCTTTGAATCATTGCTTAATGACATAAAAAATCTAAGAACGAAAATGGCTTAAATATTGAAATACTTTTCAAACTATCAGAATTAATAAAAATTAATAGTGTAATTGAAAAAGCTGAAAGATTAGAACAATCAAAGTCCAAAGTAACACAGCCTTTATCAAATTTTCTCAATGCTGTGAATAAATTTATAAAAGGAAAAAATAATAAAAAAGAGATATGTATTGACAAGGAAGGACAACTATTCCTTAAGACGTCGCATAAACCAAAAATAGATTTACAGCTATTATCTTCAGGCGAAAAACAAATAGTTACTTTCTTTGCGTATTTAGTATTTGGTCTAAATAATACAAATCAAAGCTTGTTTATTGTTGATGAACCTGAATTGTCCTTGCATTTAGAATGGCAGCTTGAATTTGTGGATACGTTGCTTGAACTAAACCCAGATATACAACTTATATTTGCAACTCATTCACCAGAGATTATAGGCAAGCGTAGAGATAAAGCATTTAAGCTTATTCCTAATTACTAATTAAAGGTGGTATTTAGGAATGAGTAAAAATTTTGATTTAGTGCACTCAGATGAAGCTTTATTATCCAGAGTGCTTTTCCTTGCTTCGTCTACAGAATTGAATGTTTTTGTAGAGGATGATGGAAAAGAATATGAGTATGAAGAAATATTAGAAAGATTACTCCCCGAGAGTATTAAAATAAATCTTATTTTTCCAACCGGCGGAAAACCAAGATTAGAAGAAGCATATGAATTATTTGGAAAATCAGAAGAGTATGGGAAGTGTTTTTTTATTGCAGATGGAGATTTTGATAAGGCTTTAGGTAGAACACAAATTAACGCTTCAAATTTTGTGTATCTTGAAAAATATAATATAGAGAGTTATTTAATTGATGAATCATGTATTGGAATTTTTATGCGTCCTATACTTCACGAACAATTAGATAAAACGAAACAAATTATAGATTTTCCTTCCTGGAAATCGGAAATATCTTCATATTTCAAGCAGATCTTTGCTTTGCATTTTATAGTTCAAAATAATAAATTGGACATTCCGAATGTTTCAAAAGGCGTAGGCTTTTTTATAGAGAACAATGGATTACCAAAGAAAGAAAATCTAGACAGATATATTGAAGATATTGAAAGACGCTTACCTAATGTCAAAAATGAAATCTCTGCTAATGTCGGAAAATTGGAATCAATTTATGGAACGGATGTAACATGTTTTGTATGTGGAAAATATTTAATAGAGAGTTTAGCTCGTTATTTAGGGACTAAACTAAATAAAAAGAAGATAGGATATGAAGAATTAGAAAGATTCCTTATATCAAATTTTAATATATCGTCAATTGAATACATAAAAGATAGATTATTATCATATATTGCTGACATATAACACTGATTATGTATCTTATGTAGTATTTTATATACAATGTGTATTACTAATTATCATAAATATAAACCATACACTCAAACACAGCTTCTCTTGCCATATAGACGAAGCAGTTCTCCAGACCGAGCATCTTCTCGGTATCACCGCTGATGACAGCTTTCTGATAGCAACTATCGGTCTGCTTCCAAAGTTCTACCTGGCGAGTGATTGCTTCACTGACTTTTAGTTCCATATCATCAAGGTACAGCTCTATCTTACCCTCGTTGACGAGCCTGCGAAGCCTGTCCGGACAGTGGCTGTCAGAGAAATGAAAATGATACCTGATGAAGTCGGTGTTATAGGTCTTGATCTCCTCGGTCTGAGTATCGGCATTGAAATGTGTGACGGTCACAGTGTTTGTGTCCAGTCGCCACAGCGGAACGAATTTCTTTTTCAGTGGGCTGTATGCGGTCTGTTCACTTGTGTATCTGCTCATAAAAAATTCTCCTACTTATCGTTCAGATGTATCAGCGAGCGGTCATATAAATAGGCTAATTTTGTCCGCTGATATGATCTGCACATCGTTTAAAAACGAATAAGTACAAGGGTATGTCGAATGTTTTCTTGTCCGCTATTTGTCCGCTAAGGGTGCAAAAACTTAGCCAAAAACAGCGTAAACGAAATTTTGTGTATTATTCTAAAATGCCGTATTTTCGGGCTTTTCTGCACATCTCGACAAGTCACGAAAAGTGCGCCGAGATTTTCAATTCCTGAAAGGCATAGATAGAAAAGCAAGCCGCCGCAATGGAGATTTTGCTGCCTTGCTTTATTTCCACTGATAAGTCATCCTTTAGTGTTTTTGTTGTATTATTTATTAGATCCATTTTTCATACCCATCCTAATTTCCCGACAGTGCATTCACCTTATAGAATAATCAAATTGTTTTTACTGATGAAGGTTGGTTTTAATTACTCAACAGTAAAAATATAACTCACTATTTTAATTTATTATAGCACATTTCCGCTGTACTTTCAATCAGATATAATGGAAATAAAATAATAAATCTAAATTATGTCAAATGTTAAGTAGGATACGCTTATAACATACCAACAATCTCACCTGACTTCGATTTCTTTTTAGGCAATCCTGATAATATTTAAATTCACCTTTATTGTTTATATAGAATTCTACCACCACGTCTGTCCCATAAACTGTATAACTGCGTCATCGTGTCGCACATATTTAAATATCAAAGAAAGAGCAGTGCGGTTACTCAGCAAATACACCTCTCATAATCTTCACCGAGCAGAGCAGAGCACTCCCGCAATCCCAGCAAAAGAAAACTGCGCCACAATGTCGCACCCAAACAAAAACACCTTGCCACAGTATAATTCTGTAGCAAGGTGTAAGATATTCGCGATCAAAAACTGCACGATATTAACTTATGCCGCACCATTTTGCACAATTCCGGGGCAAAAATTACTGTAATTTTCACCAATTGTTTTGCTGTTTCAAAAATTATCAGCGGATTATTATTCCGAACACGCTGACGCAATTTTTCTGTTTTTAGTACCCCTAATATTGGCTAAGATGACAAAGAGCCGATTTTTAGAACATAAAAACACCCCACCGCAAATAAATGCAATGGGGCTTTCTTTCTGGAGCTAATACCCGGATTCGAACCGGGGACCTCATCCTTACCAAGGATGTGCTCTGCCGACTGAGCCATATTAGCAAACTCCTGACGGTTATTTATTATATCATAATAAATCTGTTTTGTCAAGGAAAAATTGAAATAAAACAGGTGATTTTAAATTGCGTTTTTGCAAACGGTCAGATTGCCTGCAGTTATAGCCGATACGCTCGTCTATATTGTTCATTCCGATATTGATGCTATAACGGCGCAACAACGGATGTTTATGAACACACCGCCGTTGAGATGCAGTTAAATCAGAACAAGGTGACAAATGCCGAGCAGATAGCAATGCTGTTTGGCTTATCTCCCGATGTGCTGTCGGGCAGAGCCGATGACAGAACGTATATCAACAGCATAAGAACAGCAGTACTGCCTGTTGTTTCTGCGTTTGAAATGGCGCTTAACAGGGCACTGCTCCTTGAGAAAGAAAAGCATAACAAGTATTTTATCATAGATACTTCTGAACTGCTCAAGGCTGATATTCTGACACGCTATCAGGCGTATCAGATAGGTCTTGCGGCAAACTTCTTACAGCCGGATGAAATACGCTTCAAGGAAAACCTTGCGCCGCTCGGACTTGACTTTATCAAGCTCGGACTTAACGACGTACTTTATGATCCGAAAACAAAGCAGATATATACGCCGAATACCGACAGCCATGCTAAAATTGATGATGCGGGCTTGCAAAGCGGCGATGAGGGTGATATAATAGCAGAAAAGAGATACAACGATAAGCACGATGAAAAAGGGCGGTTTGCAAGTAAGGGCGGCGGTGCGATCAAATCCGTTACGGTAAGCGAGGACGGCACGGTAACAACGGTTTACAAGCTGCAGGCTAAAACAAAATATGCACCGTCACCGCAGAGAAATCACAGCGGTATACAGGTAAAGCCAAAGACTTATGCAAAGCTGTGCGGAGAGTTTAATACGAAGTATCCTATGACAGAGGACAATCATGTTATAACAGGTAACATCAGGCACGGTAATTATGTATACCGTGCTACTCGTGATGAATATGGAAGCTTAACTATTCACGGAAAGGTTAAAATATAGGTGTGTTTATGGCTAAAGCAATTGAAGAGTATACCGAGTTTCAGAAATACGTTAAAGCAAAGTTCAATATTCCAAGTACAGATGAGGCTGATTATTTGTTTCTTTTTAATGCACCTGAGCAGTATGAGGTAGAGCCTTTAATGCTGGAGTATGTTAAAAGCCACAAAGATGCAACTGTCGAAGAACTGCTGTCTTACTTTGACAATATCGCTCCTCCCGGCTTACCTCCATGCGCTTCTGAATGGGAAGATGACGAGGACGAAGAATGAAATTGAATATGACGACCGCTCTTTAAGGGCGGTTTTCTTATACCCGTGTGCAATCGATTGCACTTGATTTTAACTTGCATAGTACGCACTAACGATATAACAAACGGCTTTATCAAGCCAAACGTTAACTTGCAGTGTTTATTTGCAATTATAGCTGATTTTAAACACAAACTTTGCAAAAACAGCCGTTTTTTGTGAAGTTCGGTGCAAATACAAGCAAACTTAATAATTTTACCGCCCCTTTTGGAGCGGTATTTTTATACCCTAAAACAAATTATTCCGAACGTTGTGGGCAATGAACACGGTGGGCGGAGAAAGGACAGAAACATGAACAACAGAAGAATTTTCATCGGCTTACAGCACTTCGCAGAGGGCGAGGGGGACGGCGGCTTTTCATAAAAGCCTATAATCAGATGATGGAGAAAAGAACGCAAATCATCGAGGACTGTGAACTGATGCGCAAAAAGCTGACTGACTTCAAGTCACTGGACGCCGATATTGAGCGGCAGTTTGAGAAAACGCAGATTGTTGCCGAACTTGTCAAGGCGGCGGTTAAGGAAAATGCAGTCAACGCACAGTCGCAGGAAGCGTACTTTGAAAAGTATGAGGCACTTACTAAACGGTACGAAACAGCGGCTGCGGAACTGGAGCGTCTGCAAAACCTTCGTACTCTCAGCAGTCAGAAAGATAAGGTGATAGCACTTTACATACGAACCCTGAAAAAACAGCCGAACGTATTAAGTGAGTGGAACGACACCTTATGGACTGTGATGGTAGAGAAAGCAATCGTACACAAGAACGGCGAGATAACATTTGTGTTTTACAATGGCACTAAGGTTAGAGCGGGAAAATAAAAATTGGAGCATAACTTAATTTTTACTCTGCACTGTGGCAATGATTTCTGTAATATATCGGTGTAACGCCGTACAGCTTTTTGAATCTGCGGCAGAAATAGCCGATGTTCTCAAATCCCGTTTCCTGCGCTATGGCGCAAACGCTGTTTTCGGTATCAACAAGCAGTTTTGACGCACGTTTCAGTCTGTATTCCACAGCGTAATTTATCGGCGAAGTGTGCAGGTATGTCCTGAAAATATTGAGAACACTGCTTTTGCTTATATGAACTGTTCGGGCAATATCGTCAAGTGTTATCTGACCGCTGTAATTATCATGAATATACTGCATCATTATCTGAAGCTTAGCCTGCGTCTGTGCGGAATGTACGGACATAGAACCGCAATCTGTTATCAGTATGCTTTCATATAACAAACGCCATAGTTTCAGCAGCAGTTCTGCTGTTTTCATTTCAGACGCTGTGCCTGAACCCTGCACGGCAAATATCGACCTCATTGTTTCTATAATGCTGCGGTGCACTGTTTCTTCGGCAGAAAAAATCACACATTCAGTAGTTGATTCGATTATCGGTCTGATGTATCTGCTGTATATCAGACTGCCCTGCGGCGCAAGCAGAACGGGTGAAAAAACAATGTTCGGAATGATGGCGCTGTCTTTGGCTTCAAACCTGTGTATCACCTGAGAGTTTATAAAGATCCCATCGCCGGAGCTAAGAACATACCTGTTTCCGCCCACCAGAAAATCAGCCTTGCCCTGTTGTACATAAACAAATTCGACCTCCGGGTGCCAGTGCCAGTCTATACAGTGAAAGTCGAAATCCCAGATGTCCTCGTAATAGTAGCAGAAGGGATATTCTTCGCTGCCGTGACTTGCAGTTTCACGCAAGGTTTCATCCGTTAAGATCCTGTCCTTTTTGATTTCTTCGCTCATATTCTCACCTGATTTACGATATTGTGTAATAAAAATGTGATTTTGTGCATTGAAATGTTATGATGTTTGCTATATAATCTGATTATATCAATCGTCAAGGAGTTTGTCAATATGGCTGTGAATTACAGAAAAACACTTATATCCTGCTATCTTGGATTCATCACACAGGCAATAGCGGCTAATTTTGCTCCGCTTCTATTTCTCACATTTCACAATGGCTATGATATCCCGCTTGGAAAAATCGCCCTTATCTCGTCGGTATTTTTTGTTACTCAGCTTATCATAGATGTGCTGTGCGCACGTTTCGCCGACAAGATCGGCTATCGGAAATGCGTTATCGGTTCGCAGGCTTTTTCGGCACTGGGACTTATCGGACTTGCCTTTTTGCCTGAACTGCTTCCGGACCCGTTCACAGGAATAATCATAAGCACAATCATATATGCAATGGGAAGTGGTCTTACCGAGGTGCTTGTAAGTCCGATAGTTGAAGCCTGCCCGTTTGAGCACAAAGAAGCCGCAATGAGCCTGCTGCATTCATTCTACTGCTGGGGTTCGGTCGGAGTCATACTCGTTTCAACACTGTTTTTTACTGTCTTCGGCATAGAAAACTGGAAGTGGCTCTCTTGTATCTGGGCGATAATTCCACTTGTGAACATATACAATTTTTCAGTATGTCCCATTGAACATCCTGTCGAGGACGGCAAGGGAATGCGTATCCGTGACCTGCTCAGAGTACCGCTGTTCTGGCTTGCGATACTGCTTATGGTTTGTGCGGGAGCCTCGGAACTTTCAATGGCGCAGTGGGCGTCGGCATTTGCAGAATCCGCTCTCGGACTGACTAAATCAGTCGGAGATATAGCAGGACCGTGTATGTTTGCGGTGACAATGGGCATAAGCCGTACGCTCTACGGGAAGTACGGCGAAAAGCTCGATCTTATGAAATTCATGATAGGCTCGGCAATGCTGTGTCTGATCTGCTATATCACTGCCTCCCTGTCGGGAATACCTGTAATCGGTCTTCTCGGCTGCATAATGTGCGGATTCTCTGTAGGTATAATGTGGCCCGGATCTATTAGCATCTGCTCAGGCAAAATATCCACCGGCGGTACTGCAATGTTTGCACTTCTCGCTATGGCTGGTGACCTTGGCGGAGCACTCGGTCCTGCTATTGTAGGAAATATCACCCAGAATGCAGGTAATGATATGCAGAAAGGTATGCTCGCAGGCTGTGCATTTCCCTTGATACTTATGATAGCGCTCCTGCTGCTGAACAGAGCCGGACGTAAAAATAACTGATCGTATCCGGCAGGTTTATGCAAAGCTACAATAGAAAAAAGGCACCATGTATCAAAACGTGATGCCTTTTTGTTTTTCATACGATGCCGGCGGTCAATTTACGGATTTCATAGAACCTGTTCTGCATTTCTGAACTGCGACGGGGTAATACTCTCGAACCTTTTAAAAATCTTGCAAAAATAACTGCTGTCACAGAAGCCTGTTTCTTCAGCTATCTGCTCGACAGTTTTCTGTGTTTCCGCCAGAAGCATTTTAGCTGCTTGTATCTTACGCTTTGTGATGTATTCCATCGGTCGACAGTTCAAGGTCTGCCTGAATAATCTGCACAAATGCTGCGAAGAAACGCCTGCGGCTTTACTTATGGATTCAAGACCGGGCTGTTTCATATAATTCTTGTCAATGTAAGCGATTGCCTTCGTTACCGCAGGGGCGATTTGTACACTGCCTTTTCCTTTCGTTGCAAGACGGCTCAATTCAATAAAAAAGCTGTACAGATAGCCCGATGCTCTGAAATTTCCGTCAACCTTGTCAGAGAGAAGTGCCTCGTGCATACATCTGAAACAGTGGTCAAGATATGTAATTTCTTCCTTTGGAAGAGGGAAGATTTTCGGCTTGTCAAAGCCGAGTGCTTTAAGCATATCGGTGCAGGATTTTCCTGACGGTTTTATCCAATGCGTATCCCAGGATTCGTCCGTTGAATAATACTCATGCGGACAGCCGGCAGGGATAAAGAATGCGGTGTACGGATTTATTATATGTTTTTCTCCGTTCATTATAAGTACGCCGCTGCCTTTTGTACAATAAAGAGCCTTGGCATAATTGTCACCTTTGTCGCATTTAACATGATACTGCCATTCGTTCAGCCCTACGCTCACCAAAAAGACGGGAAGACTGCTTTCTTTGCTGATTATCGGATAATCGTAGAATTTCAAAATTAATTCACCGCCTGTGCTAAAATCGTTATATCTTAATAATATCATTCATTGACTTGTTTGTCAATAAGCGTTATAATCTGTTAAAATATGAAGGGGTGATTTTTTGAGAACAGTCAGGGAACTAAACGATTTCTGGAGATTCACAAAGCTTCCCGCAGGAATGAATATATCGAAAGACAACGTTATCTCTCCCGAATATGAAGATGCGTCATGGCAGCCTGTTGTACTGCCGCATACATATAATTCTGAAGACGGTGCAGGCAGAATGGCAGTTGCCGACGGAGAAAACTACTACCGTGGAACTGTATGCTACCGCAGAAACCTTGCGCTGAGTTTTGAAGAATGCAGCGGAAAAGAACTCTATCTGGAATTTGAAGGTGCTAATACTGTTGCGGAAGTCTATATAAATGGCAGATTTGCAGGAGAGCACAGCGGAGGGTATTCGGCTTTCAGATTTGATATTACGGACTATATATACCCGGACAAAGACAATCTGATAGCTGTTATCATATCGAATGCTCCCACCGATTATATTGCGCCGATAACCGATAATGGCGATTTCACGAAAATGGGCGGCTTGTACAGGGGTGTAAAGCTTATTGCAGTCGAGCCTGTTCATATTGCTCTGAAAGACAGCGGCTCCTGCGGAGTATATATAACCCCACGCAATATTTCAGAAACATCTGCGGATATAGGCATACTTGTCAAGCTGGATAAAGCCGAAACCGCAGAGGCTAAGGCTGTGATATTTGATCCGCAGGGAAAGCCTGTAACGGAGTTTTTCGGCAGAGCGGACAAAGACAGGATAACGCTTTCGGGAAAAATCAACTGCCCGAAACTCTGGAACGGAGTAAACTCTCCCGCTCTTTATCGTGCGGAGATAACCTTATTCTGCAACGGGGAACCCGTCGATAGCATTGAACAGGAATTCGGAATACGCTCGTACCGCATAGATGCCGATAACGGCTTTTTCCTCAACGGCAAGCCATATCCGCTACATGGTGTGAACTACCATCAGGACAGTTACGAATCCGGCTGGGCAATGACTGACGCTCAGCGTGAGCGGGATTATCATATCATTCGTGACATGGGCTGTACCGCTGTAAGAATGGCTCACTACCAGCATTGTGACCATGAGTATTCATTATGCGACAGGCTGGGTCTGTGCGTTTGGACGGAGATAGGCATAATCAATAAAATGTCTGCCGATGAAAGCGATGCTCATGTCCTTTCAGACGGCTTTGGAGATAACGCAAAACAGCAGCTTCGTGAGCTTATCAGGCAGAATTACAATCATCCGTCAGTTATTGTCTGGGGATTGTCCAACGAACTTCACCAGATGACCGATGAAATATTCGGGCTTTACAGCGAGCTTTATGAAATTGCCTGCAAAGAGGACGATACAAGGCTGAAAACCTTTGCAGACAATCAGTTTTACGGCAGATTTCTGGAGCTCCCTGCCGATGTGGTCGGGTATAACCGTTATTTTGGCTGGTATAAGGATGCCGGCAGTGCGGAGAATTTCGGCGAATGGCTTGACCTATACCATAACGAAAAGGAAAAGCGCCCTGTCTGCCTTTCCGAATACGACGGCGGTGGGGCAATTTCGCAGCACAAGGACAATGTGAATTGGGAAAGCGATATAGACCCTGTCGGAGTACGGCATTATGAGAACTATCAGTCGCAGCTGCACGAGATACTGTGGAAACAATTCTCGGTCAGAAAGTACCTATGGGCTGAATTTATATGGTGTATGTTCGATTTTGCGTCCTACGGGCGAGTGGAGGGAGATACAAAGTCGCAGAACGACAAGGGACTTTGCACAAGGGAGCGTATTCCCAAGGACGTATATTTCTTTTACAGGTCCGTATGGAGCAGCGAAAAAACTGTTTATATAACTGAACGCAGGCATGAATTCAGGGCTTGTGATGTGCCTTTTGTAAAGGTATATTCAAATGCGGACGCAGTGGAGCTATGTATAAATGATGTTTCGCACGGCAGAATATCCCGATGCGAACTTCCCGATGACGAAAGCACTGTTTTCGTGTGGAAAAATATAAAGATAAAACCCGGCACGAAAAACAAGATATGTGCGAAAGCATATTTCAGCGACGGAACATCAAGAACCGACTATGCATTCTGGACAGGTAAATAAACGTGTCTGTATGTTTTATTCATCATAATAGAGGTCGATTATGAACGTTATTATTCTGATGCTCGCAGTGACTGCCTGCTATACAATATGCTCGCTGAATGATAAATACGCCGCTGCCAAAGCCAACTTCTCCGGCGATGAATTTACATTCCTGATGTGCTCGTCGATGTCGGTGTTCCTTGCTGCAAGCCTGCCTTTCCAGAATCTGAGTTTCAGTTTTACATGGCAGTCGTTTTTAGCGGTATTGCTGGTTGCGGCGTGCAAAATGCTTGAATTCCAGATGAGCGCACGGGTGCTGAAACAGCTTTCTGCTTTTGAGCTGAAAGCATGGCTCGGAATAACCCTGTTTGCGTCTTATTTCACCGACATTTTTTTCGGGTCTGAACTCAGTGTTTTCAAACTGATTTGTATATTTGCAACAGCTGCAGGCCTTGTATTTATTGCAAAGTCGTCTAAATGTGGCAGTGTAAACTATAAACAGATAATTCTGCCGTTGGTGTTATATCTTGTTTCAAAATACGGGTACGGGCTGGTTATAAGGAGTTTCTCTCCGTATGCTTCATCAACCATGCAGCTTCTTCCGGCTATGGTGATAATTTCGCTGATAATGCTGCCGAGAGTTCATATCAGGGAGCTTATTAAGAATAATCGAAGCGGCGTTGTTAAGGTAGTACTTGCCAGAATTCCCAATACGCTCGGAATGCTGCTTGAAAATGCGGTTATATCTATAAGCCTTGCGAATTACTCATTCATTCAGCCGATGATCCTTGTAACGCTTTTCGTAATAGGGCTGATTCGCAGAGAAAAGCGTTCACGGCTCAATCTGATTGGAAGTATTATCTGCATCGTGGGTATAGTGGCTTTTCAGTTGGCGTAAATCTTAAACATTCTGCATCAAACTTACTTCTGAAAAGCTTTGATACTTATCACCCCAACTTTATATATTGTTAATGGCTAAATTTCACAGTTCTGAACCACAGATTGAATTTTAATATATGCAGATGTTGCTGCAATGGGTTAAAAGTAGATGTTTATGGAAGCGGCACTAAGGTTAGTATCATAAAATAACAGAGCCATAGGACTGCTCAAATTTTAATGAGCAAGCCTTGCGACTTTTGGTTAATTTCAGGAATAATTAAAAAGTACACACCCCCTTGCCGAAAATGCACACCCTTACGACCTTTCGTTAAATAGTATAAAGGCAAAAAATAGAAAAGGCTCTGCTGTGACCGTTTTTCAGTCATCGCAGAGCCTGCTTTCGTTAAATTGTGTTGACAAATCCCATTAAACAAGGACTTTCGGATAAAGAAAACGGACACCAATCAAGATACGCATTGTATCAAAATTGGTGTCCTGTTATGAAAGTAAAGACCTATTTTGATACCAAATGCACACGGCTCTGACCTTTTGTTAAAAGGTTTATATATCGTTAAATAGTTCAATTATATTTTAGCGTATATACTTTGGTGTTTTACCCAATTTTACGGTGAGAATTTCTATTTTCCTTAAAACCTTGTTTGAAATCTTAAAGGAATTGACAATTCATTGTAAATCTACTGCCCTCAAGCAACATTTCTTTTTCTAGTTTGTATTTAAACGTAAAAGTTGTGCAGAAGAGTTAATTTCCGTAACAGTATAGTAAACGCCGTCATATACAGGCATCATAACATACGCCATAATTACGACAATTTTTGGATTGCTCACTTGTATTTACCGATACTTTCTTTGTCACAAAATCAAGATCCTATTTATTCATCTACTAGTTCCATAATGTCTGCGAAATCACATTGTAAGCCTTCGCATATTTTAACCAATACCCCAGTGGTTATATTCTCGCTTTTGCCGAGTTTTGCAATTGAAGCAGTACTAACACCGCTTACGGTTTTCAATTCACTTTTGCTCATATTTTTATCAATGAGCAATTTCCATAATTTTTTATAAGAAATTGTTTTAGCCATGTGTTTTTCTCCTATTATCAACTATCTACACTGTTGCGGACACTCTTAAGGAATCCATAGATGCCCTGAGTTTCATCCTGCGTAAATTCAATCAAATGAGCTGTATTATAATCTACTGTGTTAGGTATTTCATTTTCAGCAATTATAATCTGGTTATCGCCACAATTTTCAACCATGTATTTAAACAACGAGGCGCGCATTCCGGGATCTGCCAGTTCGTTTTTCCGTACTTTTTCTTTAAGCGTCAAAATTGGGGAGTCCAAAATAAGCATCGCAGGACGGTAAATGCCTCCATCTTCCAGAGCTTTCATAAGTGAAAACAGAATAATACTGTTCAGAAATGCACGATAACCCTTACCTTCGTCTGATTTGTGTTTTCCATTTACAATTGCATCGTATGTATCGGGGGAAATTCTTGCTGATACACAGTTCGGGTAATTGCACTCTTTCACAATCATTTCGAATGTGTCGCTCCATTTTTTCCACCAGTTCATATCAATATGCTCCATCGGATGAAATACAACTTTTTCACCTTCTTTCTCCATCTCACGATTAAAAGCGTCTGCATTAAGGACAACAGACATTGCATCCACAGCAGACATTTCTCGCTTAATCTGCACAATGCGTTTATATGATTCCATCATAACACGCAACTGAGCGGATTTTGGTTTCAATACTCGACTGATCATCTGAGTGATTTCATTATTCTGCCTATTCAGTTCCTGCAACTGCGCCTCCAGCGCACAAATTTCTTGTTGAATATCCTTTTCCGCTTCTTTTAGGTCACCCAACTGCATCGTTATACGATTCAGTTCAACCTGAGAAGCCTGTGCATATGCAATGCGCTGCTCAGGCTTGTTCTGCATTGAGCTATCACAAAACGGACATTTCACGACCTTTTTGCGCTGAGAGTCTTTTGTTTCACCGTCAATTATAAAGCGAAGTCTCTTCACATCAGAATTATACTGAGTGCGAAGTGCCTTGTAACGCTCATTAAGATACGTTGCTTCTTCCAATTTAGAGTTGACGGTAAAAATCTCTTCCATCAATTTATGGCTTTGCTCAGTAGCTTCATAAATTTGGTGCTCAATAGATTCAATTTCTTCCAATGTAGCTTCTATTTTAGATTCAACATCGGTGTCTTCAACTTTTGCAAGTTCTTCTTCCAAAATCCCACGTTTCTTGGATAAATCCTGGATTTTTTCATTAATGTAAATGATGACAGCATTTTTCTTAGCTTCCTTCAATTCACGGTCTTTCTTACTTTCAGCAGGCACTATTTCATGCAAATCTTCTCCTGTAAAAAGGAAATGCAGTGCTGTTAAGCATGCTGTGATTTTGGAGTGTCTAGGAATATCAAATGCTGGAATTTTCTCGTAGATGTTATCTTCATCAATAAAATACGAGTGAAGAAAGCTTCTATTAGTGAGGTTTTGCTGAACAAACGCCTGCGTAGAAATGATTTGATGTCTCTCATCAATTCCCATCAATTTCAGCAGCATATCACTGTACTCTAATTTCAATATGCTGTAATCATAGGATCCGACCTCATCAAAATTACTTACAACTGTAACTAAGTTATCCCCCATGTCGCTCTTTTTGCCGTTTTTATCATCAATTATCCTTCTAGTCATCTGAACAGTTCTAGCATCCAGAGACTCCAGTGTCATGTGGATAGTATTATAACCAGTGCTTTCTCTGGTGAAAGGCACTTCTGAAGCGCCGAACATAAAATTGATGCAGTTAATAACATAGGACTTACCAGAATTTGATGGTCCATGTAAAATGTTTACTCCTTCATCAAAAGTCACCTGTGAATATTCAACTTTGGGACCAGAGGCTCCTATGCTTTTAATATAAAACCTGCTCATACCCTGGCTCCTTTCCTCAGCGATTCAGCTGACATTTTATTAATCTTATGTATTATAGTTCGTTCTGCAGCATTCGAAACAATCTCCACAATCTTTCTTGCTGTGCTACGATATTCTTCGGCATACTCGCTTGTCAAAGTAGCACTATAATCACGACCAGCATTAGTAATGGAATAGAGAATTCCAGTAGCTGAATTTTCCGGCAATACCATTCCTTCTAAAACCAACTCTTTTAATGCCAGCCTTACAATTTCACGACGAGATGCAAATTCACTGAACTTGTACTGGTTATCGCCGTTTAAATCAGATTCACTTACACCAAATGTAGCCCCGTATGTAACCATGAAATCCGTAGCATAAATCTTGTCCAGGCTTTGGCCACAATCAAACTCTGCCAATAACAACAGGATACGGAGTGAATTTTCAAATACACTATTAAATAGCTTGTTCATCATCTTCTCGCACCCAACCTTTCAAACGATTTTCCCCAACAAGAAAATGGCACACACCTTTTCGTTGACTGTTGCCAATCCACTCCGTTTCTCTGCAAATACGGCATTTATCCAAGGATGTTTTTGTTGCCTGCGCCATAACTTTTCTCATTCGCGCAAGCCCATTTTTCGCCTCGTCCTCCCAGACTTCCGTAACACCCTCGTACATTTCGTCCTTCAAAACTTCGAATTGATCCTTTTCCTTCGTACCGTACAAATCACGAATTCCTCTACGAACAGCTTCTGCTGCAAAATAATATTTTCTCTGATTACTAAAATTTTCTTTGTGAGCAGGATAAGCATCTAGCATATCAATAGTAAAATGCTTAATCCCCTCTACCTGTCCATATGCAGCAAGGAGCGCATCGGTGTAGCTTCCTTCTACGCCAGTAATACCAGTAGGCAGTGGAATAACTTCAAGCTCTGTTGTAGCAGTAACAGGCTTAGCGCTTCTGCTACCATCTAACACGTTATCTCTTGATAAAGAATAGAGATATACGCTTGCCAAAAACATGGCGAGCGTATTTTTTTGTGCGCTTGTCAGAAGCTCTTGCTTCTTAGCCGGTGCTATCCCGTCATCGTCATTAATAACCGCCTTAAATCTCTCAATCAGATCATCTTCACTGCCTTTGAGCAATCGTTTTACTATATTCTTTTTGAAATACTCCTCAATTGATATATGGACTCTGTTATCTGCAGACTTGCTGCGAATAGAACGATGTGGATTGCCTCCAGGCTGTCGATTCATGATTTTACTTGCAGTACCTTTAGTAACCGTGATTGGATCGCCATTCTTATTTGTCAATCCTACCGGCTCAGCAATAGCATCATAAAGTAGATTTATCAAATCTGGAACAGCAATCGCATCTTCCCATGATGTTTTCAATTCTGTTAAGACTGTTGCAAAAACTAGTTCTTTCAACTGGTGACACCTCCAAATGGAAACTTCACTATAACTTAACGGTTACTTTATGTGGCCGATTTTCTTTCCGCATTGAACTATAATTAAATTGTACAAAGGAGACGAAAACGACTCGCAAGATGTAAAGCAACATTGCTATCCTTATATTACCTTTTATTATATCACATTTTGTCGAGGATTTCAACATTATCTCTGCAAACGCAAATATAATTTTTATCGTTTTCGACTGCTGTGTACCCAATTGTAGTCATGTTCGGTACCGACGACATTCCAGTGACTACGATTACAATCAAATATATTTGTGACGCTAGCCACTGGAATGTGCTGGTTGCATACTTGAAATGGAGATAAATTTTCAAGCAGTGCACCACTATACCCTTTTGCTGGTATCTGTTATGTTTTCCTCCGTTTCGAGACAATCAACGGAGGAAATCTTTATGTCAAAAGAAGCCAAAAAGTATTTTATCCCTGTCAACGGAGAACTTGTAGAGGTAAGCGAGGAACTGTATCGTGAGTATTACCGACCCATATGGAACACCCGCTATCATGCCCGGAAGAACGGCGAGTGTAGTTGCACCAAAGCTCAGCTGTGGAAATGCGATGGCGTATGCCCAGGTTGCCCGTTCTACACAGCTGGCAAAAAAGTATCTCTTGACACCGTTATCGGTGGTGAAAACGATGAACTCACCCTTGGCGACACTCTAGAAGACGATTCGCAGACCATCGAATCAATTATTATTCAGAAGGAACTGCTCGAAGCCTTGTATGAAGAACTCGACCGTCTTGATCCGGAAGGAAAGCGTATTTGCGAATTGATGATGTACCATTCCGAGAGAGAGTCCGCCGAAATTATGGGTATGGCTCGTTCAACTTTCAAACGGCACTGGGCAAAGATACGTGACGAGCTGCGGGACAAGCTTAGGGATTACTATCTCTAATAATTAAATTACTTCTCCGGTTGCAGTTTTGTAGCCGGAGAAAATATTTTTTCGGACTGCGGACCACTTTGGCATAATCCCTCCAGTGGATATTGAGGACAACAAAAACAAATTACCTCGGAAAGGAGATTTCCCAATGAACAAGCCTAAAATCAACGAATCTGCAGCTGACGAGGAACTTATCGGCGTGCTTACGGCAATCAGTGTTGTTTCAAAGCGCCTGGCAAAAAATTTGATTCAGCTTGAACAGCAGAAAAAATCTATGGAAGGAGCGACAAATCATGAGCAAAATACGCGAAGTGGAACAGGCAATCAGAGAGTTGCGAGATGCTGCATCATTGTTGAATGATACCGCAAATTGGCTGTACGAGCTCTTCTCTGCCGACAAGGTACAGGAGCATAATACCGATTCAGCAGAGACACAGAAGCAACTTACCCTTGAAGAAGTAAGAGCCGTCTGCGCCGAGAAATCCCGCGCCGGCTTCACAGCAGAGGTAAAGTCAATCATCACAAAGCACGGTGCGGACAAGCTTTCCGTAATCAAGCCGGAGGAATATGCAGCAGTCCTAGCAGAGGTGGAGGTGCTTGGCAATGCCGACTAACCACGCAATTCTCTCGGCATCATCAAGCCACCGCTGGCTCGAATGTCCGCCGTCTGCTAAACTCTGTGCCGAACTGCCGGATACATCAAGCGAGTATGCGCAGGAGGGCACGGACGCTCATGCCCTCTGCGAACACAGGCTGAAAGCCTTGCTCGGCAGAGAAACCACCGACCCAACAGAAAACCTCACCTACTACAACGAGGAGATGGAGCGCTGCGCTGTCGAGTACGCTACATACGCTTATGAGCAGGTCAAGAAAGCAAAAGTAGCCTGCAATGACCCCATAGTCCTTATCGAACAGAAACTGGATTTCTCTCGGTGGGTTCCGGAGGGATTCGGCACAGGTGACTGCGTAATCGTAGCTGACGGTACACTTTCCGTTATAGATTTCAAGTACGGCAAAGGTGTGGAAGTCCGCGCAGAGAATAATCCGCAGATGATGCTTTACGCTCTCGGCGCTCTCGAATTATTTGACGGAATATACGACATATCCGCAGTGAACATGATTATATTCCAGCCAAGGCGTGACAATATCAGCGAGTATGCCATCTCCAAAGAAGAACTGCTCCGTTGGGCTAATGAGATCCTCACCCCGACAGCGCAGCTTGCCGCAAATGGCGATGGAGATTTTAAAGCAGGGAAACATTGTCGCTTCTGCAAGGTCAGAGCGACCTGTCGAAAACTAGCAGAATATAATCTTGCTCTCGCTCGTTACGATTTTGAACCGCCTGCAACCCTTGATAATATCGAAATCGCCGCTATTCTCGCAAAAGCGGACGAGCTTGTATCTTGGGTGACCGATGTAAAAGAATACGCTCTGCGGCAGGCGCTTAGCGGTGTTTCATACGATGGCTTCAAGGTGGTCGAGGGGCGTTCCAACCGCAAATACACAGATGAAAATGAAGTTGTTGAGGCCGTCAAATCCGCAGGATATGACCCATATGAACACAGCGTTCTCGGTATCACAGCAATGACCAGTCTGCTCGGTAAGAAAAAGTTCAACGAATTGCTCGGCGGGCTTATCGAAAAGCCGCAGGGCAAGCCAACTTTAGTATCAATTTCGGACAAGCGTCCGGCAATTCATACAGCAAACGAAGATTTCAAGGAGGAAAAATAATATGCCAAAGTTTATCAATCCCACAAATGTAATCACAGGACCCGATGCAAGATGGAGCTACGCAAACATCTGGGAAGCAAAGTCCATCAACGGCGGCGCACCGAAGTTCAGTGTGAGCCTTATCATTCCGAAGTCCGATACCAGGACGGTCGAGAAAATCAAGGTGGCTATCGAAGCAGCTTATAAGGAGGGCGAGTCCAAGCTCAAGGGCAACGGGCGCTCCGTTCCTGCGCTTTCCGCAATCAAGAATCCGCTCCGTGACGGCGATACAGAACGCCCCGATGATGAAGCGTACGCTAACAGCTACTTCATCAACGCAAACTCCGCAACCGCTCCCGGTATCGTGGACGCAAACTGCAATCCTATTCTGGAGCGTAGCGAGGTTTACAGCGGTGTTTACGGCAGAGCGTCTATTTCTTTTTATGCTTTTAACTCCAACGGCAACAAGGGTATCGCCTGCGGTCTGAACAACTTGCAGAAGATTCGCGATGGCGAACCGCTCGGTGGAAGAACCCGCGCTGAGGACGATTTCGCAACCGACGACGATGATGATTTTCTTTCTTGAGGTGTAATATGACGGAGTTTGAAAGCATAATGCTTGCCGCTTGTTTTGGCATTTCGGTAGGTACGGTCATCGGCAATCTCATCACCGTTATCGGTTCGCTGGCAGCGGCAATCAAGCAGCGCCGCAAGGCTAATCACAAGTAATTTTGGCAGTCTGATACTGCCGGGTGGGCGGGTAGGTCAATTTCGGAGGTTTATATGGAAATTTCAACTTTTAACAACGAAGAATTCGGAGAAATTCGCACTATTCAGGAGAACGGCGAGGTGCTGTTTTGCGGCGCTGATATTGCAAAGGCGCTCGGATACTCTAACACGCGTGACGCTCTTTCAAGGCACTGCAAGGGTGTCGTGAAATGCGACACCCCTACGAACGGCGGCATTCAGTCACTTGGTTTCATTTCGGAAGGCAACGTTTACCGCCTTATCGCTCATAGCAAGCTGCCTGGCGCAGAACGCTTTGAGAAATGGGTGTTTGATGAGGTCCTGCCATCTATTCGCAAGAACGGCGCATACATGACGGAAGATGTTCTGGAACAGGCGCTTGCTTCTCCGGATTTTCTCATTGAACTGGCTACCAGACTGAAAACAGAAAAGGCGAAAAATGCACAGCTTACCGTTTCCAATCAGATCATGCAGCCAAAAGCAGATTATTTCGATATGCTCGTTGACAGAAATCTGCTCACAGGTATTCGCGACACTGCAAAGGAACTCGGTGTAAGGCAGAATGATTTTGTGCGTTTTCTGCTTGACAAGGGTTATCTCTACCGTTCGAAGAAAGGCAAACTCAGACCTTACGCTACATACGTTGACAGCGGCTTGTTTGAAATGAAGGAGTTCGTCAACGACAAGACCGGATATACAGATACTCAGACGATGATAACTCCAAAGGGCAAGGAAACATTCAGATTGCTGTGCATCTGAGAACTAATAGGGCGGTAGAAAAACTTTACCGCCCTTTTTGAGGTGAACTATGGATAAAATCAAAACACTGTCAATTGACATTGAAACATTCAGCGATGTTGACCTTGCAAAATGCGGTGTGTACAGGTATGTTGAATCACCCGCATTTGAAATACTGCTGTTCGGAGTTTCCGTGAACGGCGGCGATGTTGTGGTGTACGACCTTGCACATGGCGAGAAGATTTCTAATGAAATCCTCGCTGCGCTGACTGACAACAGCATTATTAAATGGGCTTTTAATGCTGCTTTCGAACGTGTGTGTCTGTCAATGTATCTCGGTTTGCCGTCCGGAGAGTATCTCGACCCGACTTCGTGGAGGTGTTCGATGGTGTGGTCGGCATATATGGGACTTCCGTTGTCGCTTGCCGGTGCGGGCGCAGTTCTTGGCTTATCGGAACAGAAGCTGAAAGAGGGCAAAGACCTCATCAAGTATTTCTGCGTCCCCTGCGCAGCTACCAAGACAAATGGCGGCAGAACAAGAAATCTTCCCGAACACGCTCCGGAGAAATGGTCGCTTTTCAAAGCGTACAACAAGCGTGATGTCGAGGTCGAAATGTCGATACAGGACAAGCTACGCAAATTCTCCGTGCCGGATTTTGTTTGGGAGGAATACGCTCTCGACCAGCAGATAAACGACCGTGGGATTGCTCTGGATATGGCTGTTGTTGAGAATGCAATACGGTTTGACGAGCGGTCAAAGGCGCTGCTTTCCACGAAAATGCAGGAACTTACTTCGCTCGAAAACCCGAACTCTGTACAGCAGATGAAACAGTGGCTTTCGGAGAACGGACTTGAAACAGACACTCTCGGTAAGAAAGCTGTTTCCGAATTGCTGAAAACCGCACCGCCGCAGCTTGCAGAGGTTCTGGAACTCCGCCAGCAGCTTGCAAAATCCTCGGTGAAGAAGTACCAGGCTATGAGGAACGCTGTTTGCTCCGATGGACGCGCACACGGAATGTTTCAGTTTTACGGTGCAAACCGTTCCGGCAGATGGGCGGGTCGGCTGATACAGTTACAGAACCTCCCGCAGAACCATATCCCCGACCTTAAACAGGCTCGTGAGCTTGTGAAAAGCGGCAACTATGAAGCCATAGAACTGCTGTACGATGATATTCCGGACACGCTTTCGCAGCTTATCCGCACGGCATTTGTGCCGAAAGCGGGAATGAAATTCGTGGTTTCAGATTTTTCAGCAATAGAGGCAAGAGTGCTGTCGTGGTTTGCTAGCGAGAAATGGAGGCTTGACGTATTCAAGTCCGGTGGAGATATCTATTGTGCGTCTGCAAGTCAGATGTTCCGTGTCCCCGTTGAAAAGCATGGTGTCAATGGACATCTGCGGCAGAAAGGTAAAATCGCAGAGTTGGCGCTCGGTTATGGCGGTTCGGTCGGCGCTCTGAAAGCTATGGGTGCATTGGAGATGGGTTTGTCAGAAGATGAATTACAGCCGCTTGTGGATATGTGGCGCAGTTCCAACCCGAATATTGTTCGATTCTGGTGGGAAGTCGACCGCTGCGTGAAGGATACAATACGACAAAGGCTTCGCACAGACACACATGGCATTCAGTTTGAATATCAGAGCGGAATGCTGTTTATCACGCTGCCGAGCGGCAGACGGCTTTCCTACGTCAAGCCCCGTATCGGCGAGAATAAGTTCGGCGGCGAATCCGTCACTTACGAGGGCGTTGGTGCAACGAAGAAGTGGGAGCGCATTGAAAGCTACGGGCCTAAGTTCGTGGAGAACATCGTTCAGGCGGTCAGCCGGGATATTCTCTGCTCTGCTATGCGGACGCTGCGGAATTATCGGATGTGCGGTCACGTGCACGATGAACTTATCATCGAATGCCCGATAGATACAAATGTATCTGAAATCTGCGAGATGATGGGTAGAACTCCACCGTGGGCAAAGGGGCTTCCGCTCTGTGCCGATGGGTACGAATGTATGTTTTATAAAAAGGACTGAAATATAGTGGACCATTTGTATAATAATTTTCCATATATTATTGGCGGCTCTATCAGCTGTTAGAATTTAAAGAATGGAGGATAATAATGAAATTCACGTTATACACGGCAGACTGCGTAGGCAGTCTGCCTAACAGCATATACCCCCACAAGTGCGTCATAACAGACGAAAATTCTATGAAAGCTGCTGTGGCATTTGACCACGTTGCAGCTGAATATACAAACAATCATCGCAGCAATACGGATTTTCTTTCTTCCGATAATATCCCAATGGACTGCGACAACGACCACTCGGATGACGCGAACGATTGGGTTACACCGCTTGAAGTGGCTATGGCTTTTCCGGGTGTGGAATTTGTAGTTGTATATAGCCGCAGCAATATGAAACCGAAAAACGGAAAGTCACTTCGACCGAGGTTTCATGTGTACTTCCCAATTCCGCTGATAACAGACGCTGCTGCATATACTGCGATAAAAAAGCGCATTGCGGCTGAGTTTCCGTATTTCGACAAGAACGCTCTCGACAGCGCAAGACTGCTTTTCGGAGTTCCGAACCCGCAGGTTGAAATATACAACGGCGATATGTCTGTCGTAGATTTCCTCGACAATGAGGATTTTGAACAGTGGGACAATGACAGTGCGAGTGTACCCGAGGGCAGCCGCAACAGCACTATGTCACATTACGCAGGGCGTATTATAAAGCGGTTCGGGAACACTGACGAAGCATACAAACAATATCTGAAACAGGCTGAAAAGTGCGACCCTCCTCTTGATGATTCAGAGCTTCAGACTATCTGGAACAGTGCCATCAAATTCGGCAAAAAGGTGGCAAAACAGGACGGATATATCCCGCCCGAGCAATATGATTCGGGCTTGAGATTAAAGCCCGATGATTATTCTGACATCGGACAGGCTAAGGTTCTCGCTTGTGAGTACGGCGGCGAACTTGTATTTACCGATGCAACGGATTATATGCGTTATGATGGGATCCGCTGGGCGGAGTCAAAGCAGCTTGCTGTCGGAGTCTGCGAGGACTTCCTCGATAAACAGCTTGATGAAGCCAAAACCGCTCTGGAAAAGGCGCAGCAGGCTTTTATGAAATCCGGCATAGACAAGGAAGTCGTTTTGTCGGGAGGCAAGGCTCTTGAAAGGGCGATAGACGAGAAAAGCGAGAAAGCCTTTGCTGAATACATGACAGCACTTGTGTATAAATCGTTTGTAATGAAACGCAGGGATATGAAGTACATCACTTCCGCATTGCAGGCGGCAAAGCCTATGTTACTGCGTGATATTAAGGATTTTGATTCGCAGGAATTTCTGCTGAATACTCCGGCGGCTACATACGATTTGCGAACTGGGACAAGCTCGGAGCACTCCGCAGATGACCTTATAACCAAAGTGACCGCCGTTTCTCCCACCGATGAGAATGTGGATATCTGGCTTGACACAGTGAACAGCTTTTTCTGTGGCGATGCGGAGCTTATCGAGTATGTTCAGCAGATAGTCGGTCTTGCGGCAATAGGCAAAGTGTATATGGAGGCTCTTATAATCTCCTACGGTGAGGGTCGCAACGGTAAGAGTACGTTCTGGAACACGATTGCACGGGTACTTGGCTCATACAGCGGCAGTATATCCGCCGATGCCCTCACGGTTGGATGTAAGCGAAATGTCAAGCCTGAGATGGCTGAACTAAAGGGAAAACGGCTTGTTATTGCGGCAGAACTTGAGGAGGGTATGCGGCTTAACACCTCGGTGGTAAAGCAGCTGTGTTCTACTGACGAGGTTTCAGCAGAAAAGAAGTATCGCGATCCGTTCAGATATACTCCCACCCACACGCTTGTGCTGTACACAAATCATCTCCCGAGAGTCGGGGCTAATGACGAGGGTACATGGCGCAGGCTTATCGTCATACCGTTCAATGCCAAAATTGAGGGCAACTCCGACATCAAAAATTATGCGGATTACCTTGCAGAAAAGGCAGGCGGTGCTGTGCTTTCTTGGATTATCGATGGAGCCAAAAAGGTGATTGAATGCAATTTCAAGCTGTCTATTCCGCAGTGCGTCAGTGACGCAATATCTCACTATCGGGAAAATAACGACTGGCTTTCCATGTTCATTGATGACTGCTGCGAGGTTGACCCATCATATACGCAGAAGTCGGGCGAATTCTATCAAGAATATCGTGCCTACTGCGCGAGAAACGGAGAATACACGAGAAGCACCACGGATTTTTACACAGGATTAGATTCTGCCGGCTTCAACAGGCACAAGTTAAAAACGGGTGTTGTAATCCATGGAATCCGCTTAAAAACTGATTTTATGGAGAATTGATACTTAAAGGGTGGTGGTCGTAGATAGTCTTAGTATAAAACTCCCTTTAGGGCTGTTTTATGACAAAAAATGCCTTATAGAGAGTTTTATGAAACGAGTGCCTATGACCAACACCATTGAAGAAAAAGGAGCGTAAAATGCGTGAGAAACAGATAGAACAGAAGCTGGTGCAAGCGGTCAGAAAAAGCGGTGGTATGTGTCTGAAATTCGTGTCACCAAATTTTGATGGAATGCCGGACAGATTGATACTTCTCCCGGGCGGCAAAATCGCCTTTGCAGAACTGAAAGCACTCAGCAAAAAGCCACGTCCCCTGCAGTTAGCAAGGCACAAAACATTGATGAAACTCGGCTTTCATGTGTATGTCATTGACAGCATAGAGCAGATAGGAGCGATACTTGATGAAATACAATCCCCATGATTATCAGCGGTATGCCGCCGAGTTCATAATCACCCACCCCATTTCAGCGCTTTTGCTGGATATGGGCTTAGGCAAAACGAGCATTACGCTGACGGCGATAAACGACCTGCTTTTTGACAGCTTTGAAATACATAAAGTCTTGGTGATAGCACCACTTCGTGTGGCTCGTGATACTTGGGGCACTGAAATTGAAAAGTGGGAGCATTTGAAGAATCTGCGGTACAGCGTAGTTGTCGGAACGGCGCAGGAGCGGATTTCGGCGCTCTCCACTCCTGCGGATATCTACATCATCAACCGAGAGAATATACAGTGGCTTGTAGAGGAAAGCGGACTGCCTTTCGATTTCGATATGGCGGTTATTGACGAGCTCTCTTCGTTCAAAAACCATCAATCGAAGCGGGTCAGGGCTTTTATGAAAGTCCGACCGAAGCTGAAACGCATAGTCGGATTGACGGGAACACCTGCCAGCAACGGTCTGATGGACTTATTCGCAGAGTTCAAACTGCTGGATATGGGAGAACGGCTCGGGCGGTTCATCGGACAGTACCGAAACGCATATTTTCAGCCCGACAAAAGAAACGGCATGGTGATTTACAGCTACAAGCCATTACCCGATGCGGAACAGCGGATTTACGACAAAATCTCGGATATCACCATTTCCATGAAAGCCACCGACCACCTTAAAATGCCCGAACTCATAAGCGCGGAATACATGGTTCAGCTTTCCGAAAATGAAAAGGAGAAATACGACCGTTTGAAGAAAGACCTCATTCTCGCCACAGAGGATAATGAGATTACTGCGGCTAATGCCGCTTCTCTTTCAAATAAGCTGTCGCAGATGGCAAACGGTGCGGTTTATTCCGATGACGAAAGCATTATCGAGATACACAACCGCAAGCTGGACGCTTTGGAGGATATAATCGAAAGCATGAACAGCAGACCACTGCTTGTTGCTTACTGGTTCAAGCACGATTTAGAGCGTATCCGAAAACGCTTTGAAATCCGTGAAATCAAGTCTAGCCGAGATATTTCCGAATGGAACAGCGGAAAAATCCCGGTTGCGCTTATACACCCTGCTTCTGCCGGACACGGATTGAACTTACAGAGCGGAGGTTCGACCCTGGTTTGGTTCGGGCTTACGTGGAGCCTTGAACTGTATCAGCAGACAAACGCAAGACTGTGGCGTCAGGGTCAGACCGCAGATACGGTGATTATTCAGAACATAATCGCCAAAGACACTATTGACGAGCAGATAATCAAAGCTCTGAAAACAAAGGACACAACGCAGGCGGCTCTTATCACCGCAGTGAAAGCGGAGGTACATAAATGAACCCATACAAGGAACTCGCAAATGCTATAATTATTCAAGCCGTAAAGGACTATCGTGATTCCGTGGAACGCTTGCGCTACACTCCAGACGACAAATCGGCGCAGCACGACAAGCGGAGTATAGAGAAATTCTTCCGTTCAAACTGGTTTTCGATACTTTCGGATTTGAACGGAGAATTGCTTCTGAAAAAGCTCAAAGAGGAGGTTTCGGCATGACGGCAAAGGAATATCTCGGACAGGCGTATAGAATAGATCAGCGTATCAACAGCAAGATGGAGCAGATAGCTTCATTGAATCTGCTTGCACAGAAAGCAACGACGGTTTTCAACGATATGCCCGGCAACTCCACAAGAAATATCCACCGTATGGAAGATGTTATAATCAAAATCGTGGATATGGAAAGCGAGATAAACGCAGACATTGACAGCCTGGTTGACCTGAAAAAAGAGATCGCCGGAGTGATTCGCGGTGTTTCAAATCTTGAATATCAGACGTTACTTGAACTGCGGTATCTGTGTTTCAAAACATGGGAGCAGATTGCTGTGCAGATGGGATACGGCATAGACAACATCTATAAAATGCACCACAAGGCGCTGCGTGAAGTGACCGTTCCTGAAACATTACAGTAAAATCAACTATTTTACAGTAGCCCCTTTGTGGTATGATATAATCAGCAAAGAATACAGAGAAAGCCTTGTAGGTTGTAACACCCGCAAGGCTCTTTGTGTGTCTGTACGAAAAATTCGTGATAATATCGCACGATTTTCAAATAAAAGAAGAATAAATCGTTCGATTTAAGGAGATGAACCCATGCCCAGACGACCACAGCGCCCCTGTTCCTACCCCGGCTGTCCCAAACGTTGTGACGGGCAGTACTGCGAGGAACACGCAAAGCAGATAAACCGCCGCTACAATAAACTCGTCCGTCCTGCCGACAGCAACAAGAAATACGGCAGAGCGTGGCGGGAAATACGCAGACGGTACGTTTCAGCGCACCCGCTGTGCGAGATGTGTCTGAAAGCGGGTCGGCTCACTCCTGTTGAGGAGGTACACCATATCGTTCCCGTGTCGCGAGGCGGCAGTAATGACTTCAACAATCTGATGTCGCTGTGTCAGTCGTGTCACACGAAAATACATCACAATATAGGAGATAGATGATTAAAACAAATCAGAGTTTGAACCCGTTTGGAAAAGAAAAAGTTCAAGCTCACAAGCATATTGCGTCCGGTGCATATTTTCATACGCGCCTTTTCGGATCATCACTTTTTCAGAAATTCCGTCAGCAGACGGATATATTTATCAGGCTGTTCATTGAGAAATTGGACGTGACCGCAGTTTGGTATAATCTTTTCACGGATATGGGGGATATGTTCTTTCAGCAGCTTGAATGATGCTGTGGGTATAGGCTCATATTCGCCTCTCAGGCTGATGATATCTACGCCGTCGGTGGAGATATTGCCAAGCTTATACTCATAGACCTGCCTGCACACGTTCTTTACCGTTATCTTTGATGTGCCGCTGTACATCATATCCACAACGCTTCTGTTGCCCTTGCCGAAAACCATTTCTATCAGCTTGTCGGGGACTTTTCCACCCTTTCGCATATAGTCGATGCCGATATTGCACATTAGCGCACACATATTGGCGTACAAAGCGCCCTTGTTCTGCACATACACGCCGTCAAGGAACACCTTGCTGACGGAAATTTTCTTTCTTGTGAGCAGATGAACGCATATAGTGGAGCCGAGGGACAGCCCAATAAGGGCATATACGCTTCCGTTCAGGCTTCGCTGTACATACTCTTCTATCTGCTCCGCTTCCTTATCGAGGGAAACAAAGTCGGGTGAGCCGTCATAGTGACCGTCAAGCCTGCAAAGGACGCAGTGATAATTGTCTTTCAGTGCCTCGGCTACCTTTGAATAGCAGGTCTCGGCTGTGGTGCATGAGCCGTGAATGAATATAAGAGTGGGGGCGTTTTTGCTACCGTATTCTAAAAATTCCATATTGATCTCCTTTCAATTCTTATGGCTCAATTGTATTATAATCATTTTTGAAAACATTGTCAACACAATATAGTAATTTGTTTTACAGTGTGCAGCATAGGGGCGGTCAGAATCTCTGCACACTTTACCTCGGACAGCGGCCCGGGGCTTCGTGCGCAAAAATCGGGGTTCAAACGGGGTATTAAACCATGAAATATTTTCGGACGGTGTGAACCGTCCTTTTTTCTTGTCCTGCGGAGGTGAAATCATGGCTAAGGACGGCACAAACAGAGGCGGCAGACGGGTACGCGCCGGAGATAAACCCGCTCCTGCCGCAGAGAAAAAGCAGAAAGGACTTCCGGTGAAAATCATAAGCAACGATATTCCTGCGCTCGACACTGCGGAACTTGAAGCGGTCGACCTGCCGGAGGGTGCTGCGCTTAACGGCACGGATATGCCGAAGCCAAGCGACTATCTGTCGGCTCGGCAAAAGAACGGAGTTCCGCTCGGCGCTGACGATATTTACCGTGAAACTTGGTTGTGGCTTAAACAAAGGAGCTGCGAGAACCTCGTAAACAAGCGGCTCATCGAAGCCTACTCCCAGGCATACGCAAGATACATTCAATGCGAGGAAGCAATCAGCACTTACGGCTTGCTCGGCAAGCACCCGACCACGGGCGGCGTTATTGCTTCGCCGTTCGTGCAGATGTCGCAGCAGTTTCAGAAAAGCGCAAACCTTATCTGGTACGAAATCTACGACATTGTCAAGGAGAACTGCACGGAGCCTTTCGAAGATGATTTGAACGATTCAATGGAACGGCTCTTGCGTTCCAGGAAAGGATAACGCTATGTCCAAGGACACCATCGAGTTTTTTAGAGAACTCAAAGGCAGCCGTCCGAACCTTACAGTTCAGCAATACCGAACAATCAAGGGTCAGGCTGTTAAAGGAAATATTGCGGACGCCCGGAAAGGGCTGCACAAGGTTCTCAAAAGGAGGAATGTCAGATGAACACGACCAGTGAAATGCAGCTTGTCCAGATAGACAAGCTGATACCATACATCAACAATGCTCGGACTCACTCGCCGGAGCAGCTGAACAAGCTGCGTTCCTCGCTGCGGGAATTCGGATTTATAAATCCGGTTATCATCGACAGGGATTTCAATGTCATAGCAGGTCACGGAAGAATTCTCGCCGCCAAGGCAGAAAATATCTCCGAAGTGCCTTGCGTGTTCGTGGATTATCTTACGCCCGCTCAGAAGAAAGCGTACATAATCGCAGACAACCGAATGGCTCTTGACGCGGGCTGGGATGAGGAAATGCTGAAAGTTGAAATCGAAGCATTGCAGGCTGACGATTTCGACCTCGGTCTGACGGGCTTTGATGAAAAGGAACTCGCCGCATTCTTTGACGAGGATTCCGATACCAAGGACGATGATTTTGATGTTGACGCAGAGATGGAAAAGCCTTGCATGACAAAGCCCGGTGACCTCTGGCTGCTCGGTAATCACAGACTTGTCTGCGGCGACAGTACGAAACCAGAAACTTACGAGTTCCTTATGGACGGCAAACAGGCTAATCTTGTGGTTACCGACCCGCCGTACAATGTGAATTATGAGGGTTCGGCGGGAAAAATCAAGAACGATAACGTCGAAAACGAGAAGTTCTATCAGTTCCTGCTTGACGCTTTTACTTGCATGGAGAAAGCTATGGCGAACGATGCAAGCATCTATGCTTTCCACGCAGATACAGAGGGTCTGAACTTCCGCAAAGCGTTTGCTGACGCGGGATTTTACCTTTCCGGAACGTGTATCTGGAAGAAGCAGTCGCTTGTTCTCGGCCGCTCGCCGTATCAGTGGCAGCATGAGCCGTGCCTGTTCGGCTGGAAGAAGAACGGCAAGCACCGGTGGTACTCCGACCGCAAGCAGACGACAATATGGGAGTTCGACAAGCCGAAGAAAAACGGCGACCACCCCACAATGAAGCCGATACCGCTCATTGCGTATCCGATAAAGAATTCAAGCATGAGCAACTGTATCGTTCTCGACCCATTCGGCGGCTCGGGCAGTACGCTTATCGCCTGTGAGCAGACGAACAGAATCTGCCACACCATCGAGCTTGATGAAAAGTTCTGCGATGTAATCGTGAAGCGGTATATTGAGCAGGTCGGCTCTGCGGAGAATGTGTCTGTGATTCGTGACGGAAAGACGATACCCTATTCCGAACTGGAGGTCACCAATGAAGAATGAACTCACGCTTGGCAGCCTTTTTGACGGCAGCGGCGGTTTTCCGCTCGGAGGAATGCTTGCTGGCATTACTCCTCTGTGGGCTTCGGAAATCGAACCGTTCGCCGTTCGGGTAACAACGAAAAGACTGCCGCAGATGAAGCACTACGGAGATGTATCCTCGCTGAACGGTGCGGAGCTTCCGCTCGTGGATATAATCACATTCGGCAGTCCGTGTCAGGACATGAGCATTGCCGGAAAACGCAGCGGTCTTGACGGTTCACGGTCGAGCCTGTTCTATGAGGCGGTCAGAATTATAAAGGAAATGAGGTGCGCTACCAATGGCAAATATCCAAGGTTCTGCGTGTGGGAAAACGTCCCCGGAGCGTTCAGTTCCAACAAGGGCGAGGACTTCCGGTGCGTCCTCGAAAGCCTGTGCAGGGTCAGGGACGAAACCGTTTCTGTTCCTCGACATGAGAAATGGTCAGCCGCAGGAAACATCGTGGCAGACGGTTTCTCAATCGCCTGGCGAGTGCTTGATGCACAATACTGGGGAGTTCCCCAGAGAAGAAAACGCATCTACCTTGTCACAGATTTTGACGGCGAATGCGCCGGAAAAATACTGTTTGAGTCCGAGGGCTTGTCGGGGTATTCTGCAGAGGGCTTCAAAACGTGGCAAAGAGCTGCCGCCGCTGCTGAAAGCGGCGCTGGAACGACAAGCGCAGTCTGCTTGAACGACCAAGGTGGCAACAGAATGGACGTGACGGAGGAAGTAACTTGCACACTCCGAGCCGAAGCTCATCATCCACCGTGCGTGATGGAATCAGCAGGCTTCTGCACGGAACACTCGGCAAAAGCGAGAGGTATCGGCTACGAAGATGAAACTTCGCCTACTCTCCGTGCAGGGACTGTTCCTGCGACTGTCTATGAAAACCACTCGCAGGACACTCGCTACACCGAATTGCACGGCGTTGCTCCAACGGTTTCTTCAACCTACGGGACAGGCGGGAATAATCAGCCGTTTGTCGTGGAAGATACTCGCTGTTTTGATGTTCGTTTCACATCCGATGGCACGAAAAATGCGCGGCAGAACTGCTATGAAACAGATACCTCCCGGACGATAGATACGGGCGGTAATTCTCCCGACTCAAACCAAGGCGGCGTGGCAGTCGTAGCCGTCCAGGGTTCAATGATAGGCAGAGCCGACAAAAACGGTCCGCAAGGCAGCGGTGTGAATGAGGACATTTCGTTCACTCTGAACACCACCGACCGACACGCAGTAGCTTTTTCACAAGATAGCTACACGAAGTACAGCGAAAACGATAAATGCGGAGCATTGAGAGCAGCTGGTGGAATGTACGGAGGGGGTTCGGAAACATTGGTTTACAGCACAAGCAAGAATTCCTACCACACCGAAGCCAAGGAGAATCTCGCAAACACGCTTGTCGCAAGCGATTACAAAGACCCGCCGACCGTGAATTCTCCGGAATACATAGTCCGCAGGCTTACTCCAACGGAGTGCGCCCGTTTGCAGGGATTTCCCGACTGGTGGTGCGCAGATCTCGGAACGGACGAGCCTACAGATGAAGAATTGACATTCTGGAAAGAGGTCTTTGAAATACACAGAAAAATCATCGGTAGCGCAGTCAAGCCGAAGTCCGAAAAGCAGATCCGCGCATGGCTGAAAAATCCCCACAGCGACTCTGCCGAGTACAAGCTGTGGGGAAACGGTGTTGCTCTGCCGTGTGTTTACTTTGTCCTTTCGGGGATTGTGTACTGTACACAGCTGAACCCAAAAATATTGTGTAGTAATACGGCTTGATATATATGCCTTTCAGAGTTAATATGTACGCAAAGGAGGGCAAAATGCCATGACAATTTACTACAACGCACAGGACAGAAAACCGCTTGTGAAAGCCATCAGCGAGTTCACGGGAGCGAAAGCAGTTTACATGAGAACACCGACCTACGCTTACCGAATCGATTATTTCACGGTGACCCGTGAGGGCAACCTTGAATTCGATGACAGAGCCGACAGCGAGGAAATCGAAGGATTGCTTGAATTCCTTGTAGGGCGTGGATTCATCGCCGAGGTTGCCGACACAGAACCGCCGAAAACGGATACCGAGGAAATACCCGCAGACACCGACAGCGCCGAACACAGCGAACCTGTGGGGCTTACGGTGGAAGTTCCGCTTGAAAGCACGGCGGTCGAGAATCTTACCAAGCTGCTCAAAGCAAAAGGCAGACTTATCCGCAAAGCATTAGCGGTGGATAAGCTGCCGATTGAGGTCACGGACAGCACGGTGAAGTTTCCATGGTTCGCAGAGTGCAGCACTGACGAATGTAAGGCTTACACGCATTTCATATCGGCTCTTTGCGAACTTGCCGCAAACGCAAAGCGAGTTACAGCGAAAGAAAAGGAAACCGACAACGATAAGTATGCATTCCGCTGCTTTCTCCTGCGGTTAGGTTTCATCGGTTCGGAGTACAAAGCCGAGCGGAAGATACTGCTGAGAAACCTCACAGGTTCATCGGCTTTCAGAAATGGAGGTGCTGTAAATGAAGTTTCCGAGTAAGGAGCAGATTGAGCAGTACCGCCGAGAGTACCCTGCCAGCTGCCGTGTGGAACTGGTTTCAATGGACGATTTCCAGGCGCCGCCGATAGGTACTCGCGGCACGATTAAAGGCGTTGACGACGCAGGAAATCTGCTCGTCCGCTGGGATAACGGCTCCGGGCTGAATGCTGTTCTTGGTGTTGATGTAGTTCGCAAAATCCGTGGCTGATATACACGATTTCTGCGTGTGTATTTCGTTCAATATATTGTGGTAAAACCGCTTGCTATATACTCGTTTTAGAGTTAATATGTGTCTACCGCAGCAAGGACGCTGCAAGGTTGCCCCCAAAAGGCGGCACGGACGCCGCCAACCGAGGGGCAACTCAGAAAGGGAAACAAAACAACGGAGGACACCACAATGAACGCAAAAACCACAAAGCAGATTGAAGAAATGATGAACCAGACCATAGGGGTCGAGGTTGAAATGAATAATATTACAAGAACGAAAGCCGCACAGATTGCCGCCGAGTTCTTCGGCACTCGCCGCCATGAGAATACCGCAGGCCGCAACGGTTACTGCACCTACTCAGCATGGGACAGCGAGGGACGCGAGTGGAAGTTCCAGAAGGACGTCAGCATTCACGGACCAGACAGCGAAAAGTGCGAATTAGTCACCCCGATACTTACCTACGCAGACATGGAAACCCTGCAGGAGCTTATTCGCAGACTGAGGAGAGCAGGCGCAAAGAGCGATGCCACAAGGAGCTGCGGAGTTCACATTCACATTGGCGCAAAAGGCCACACGGCGCAGACCTTGCGAAACCTCGCAAACATTATGGCAAGCCATGAAACCCTGCTTGCAAGCGCCTTGAACCTCGACAGAAACCGCATGAACCGCTACTGCCGCACGGTCAGCAAGGATTTCCTGGTGGAACTCAACCGCAAGAAGCCCAAAACCATGGCGGCACTTGCGGACACCTGGTACGGCAGTCAGAATGCGGATTACGGCAGGTCGGCGCACTACAACGAGAGCCGCTACCATATGCTGAACCTCCACGCAACCTTTACAAAGGGCACGATTGAATTCAGACTTTTCCAGTTTGACGCACCCTCGGGCGGCAAGCAGAACGGACTTCACGCAGGTCAGCTGAAAAGCTACATTCAGCTTTGCCTTGCGCTCAGCCAGCTTGCCAAGCAGGTCAAGACCGCAAGCGCAAATCCTCAGCAGACTGAAAATCCCAAGTACGCAATGAGAACATGGCTTTTACGACTCGGATTTATCGGCGATGAATTTAAGACCGCAAGGGAACTTTACACCAAGCGGCTCGAGGGCGATACAGCTTTCAGAAACGGCAGACCCTAACAAGCAGGAATCAGCTTCCTGCCCCCAACTCCCCACGCTGTGGGGCTTTTGGTGGTAGAAAGGTGATTTCTGAACGGTGGCAAGAACGCTACCGAAAATACAAGCCGCCTTTCAGAAAGGACGAATTTCAAATGAAAAAGTACTACCTCGCCTACGGCAGTAATCTGAACCTACGACAAATGGCGCTGCGTTGCCATACGGCAAAGCCCGTGGGGACTGCGGTGATTAAGGACTACGAACTGCTCTTTAAGGGCAGCAAGACAGGCGCTTACCTCACGATTGAGCCGAAATCGGGAGCGGAAGTCCATGTCGCGGTCTGGTCGGTTGAACCTGCCGATGAGAAAAGGCTTGATGTTTATGAGGGTTTTCCGACCTTTTACTACAAGACCGAACTTGAACTGTCCGTGAGGTACTTCTCGGGCAAAAACGTGGTCAGAAAGGCTTTCGTGTACATCATGCACGAGGAGCGACCGCTGGGCTTGCCGAGCGGTTCGTATGTTCGGACTTGCCTTGAGGGTTACAGCAATTTCGGTTTTGATGAGAGTATTCTTCTCGCAGCACTGAACAACAGCAGGAGGGCTGTCCATGAAATCAGATAATGCAACAATGCTTCGCACCTGCTCTCACTGTGGGGCGCTGTACGGCGGTGTTCCCGCTCTTTCGAGAAAGTATCCCAACACGCAAATCTGCCCTGACACGATGTCGGAAGGTTGCCCCACAAAGGCGTGGCATGGACGCCACGCCACCAAAGGGCAGCCAGTGACTGCGGCACACGGAAGGCACTCGACGCCCTCGATAAATAATCCGAGGAACAGATTATCTCTGATATCCTTTGCTGCCAACGACGAGAGTAAAATTGAAAGCGGCATAAAGTACCAACTCTGAGAGGTTTCGTTCCTCATATAGGAAGTACACTCTAATTCCAAGTAAGTAAATAAAAAGACACCACTTGTGTACTGCCAAGTGGTGTCTCTCTTGCTTTTTGTCCAACGGTCATAGCCCCAGCCAAGCCTAGTTTATGGCAGTACCCTCCGGATAATTCCGGATTAATTGTGGACCTTGATTCACGTAGCAAGAACGCGTCTCTCGCTCAAGGTCTGCTATCGTTGGACGCGAGGTGGTAAAAACACTGCTTCGAATATATTTATCAAGCGGCATCACCTCCTCAAGATAGATTATACCATAAAGTAATGCTTAATTCAATCAAGGAACATATCATGCGCAATTTAAAAAAATACACACCGACCCTCTATATGGCAGAGGGTTCCAATTACAATAAGGCGTCTGCCGATTATGCCGTCATGTTCATCGAAAATCTGTGTCACACCAAAGGCACATGGGCGGGAAAGCCATTCGAGCTTATCGACTGGCAGGAGCAGATAATCCGAGATTTGTTCGGAACGCTGAAGCCGAACGGTTACCGGCAGTTCAACACGGCGTACATTGAGATACCGAAGAAGCAAGGTAAATCCGAGCTTGCCGCCGCTGTTGCGCTGCTTCTCACCTGCGGTGACGGTGAGGAACGAGCCGAGGTTTACGGCTGCGCCGCCGACAGACAGCAGGCGGCTATCGTGTTCGATGTGGCAGCGGATATGGTACGAATGTGTCCTGCGCTGTCAAAGAGAGTGAAGATTTTAGCGTCACAGAAACGGCTTATATATACACCAACAAACTCATTTTACCAAGTACTTTCGGCAGAAGCCTATTCAAAGCACGGTTTCAATATTCACGGCGTTGTTTTTGACGAGCTGCACATCCAACCGAACCGAAAGCTGTTTGATGTTATGACAAAAGGCTCCGGCGACGCGCGAATGCAGCCGCTGTATTTCCTTATAACCACAGCCGGGACGGACACTCACAGCATTTGCTACGAAACGCACCAGAAAGCCAAGGATATAATCGAGGGTCGGAAAATCGACCCTACTTTTTATCCTGTGATTTATGGCGCTGATGAATCCGATGACTGGACAGACCCGAAAGTGTGGAAGAAAGCAAATCCGAGCCTTGACATTACGGTCGGAATAGATAAGGTCAAAGCCGCTTGCGATTCCGCAAAGCAAAACCCCGGCGAGGAGAACGCTTTCCGACAGCTTCGCTTGAACCAGTGGGTAAAGCAGGCGGTTCGTTGGATGCCGATGGAGAAATGGGATAAGTGCGCATTCTCCGTTGATGAGGACGAACTTGAGGGGCGCGTCTGCTACGGCGGGCTTGACCTTTCGTCAACCACGGATATAACGGCATTCGTGCTTGTTTTCCCGCCTTTGGACAATGAGGATAAGTACATCGTTCTGCCGTACTTCTGGATTCCCGAGGATAATCTGACCTTGCGTGTAAACCGCGACCATGTTCCTTATGATGTGTGGGAGCGCCAAGGTTACTTGCAGACCACCGAGGGCAATGTGGTTCACTATGGTTTTATCGAGCAGTTCATTGAAAGGCTCGGAGAGCGCTTCAATATACGAGAGATAGCTTTTGACCGCTGGGGTGCGGTGCAGATGGTTCAGAACCTCGAGGGCATGGGATTTACTGTAGTGCCTTTCGGACAAGGATTTAAGGATATGTCCCCGCCGACAAAGGAGCTGATGAAACTGGTGCTTGAACAGAAAATAGCCCACGGCGGTCACCCGGTTCTGCGGTGGAATATGGACAATATCTACATTCGCACCGACCCTGCCGGAAACATCAAGGCGGACAAGGAAAAATCCACCGAAAAGATTGACGGCGCTGTGGCAACAATTATGGCGCTTGATCGTGCTATCCGCTGCGGGAATGATCACGGAGCTAGTGTGTATGATGAAAGAGGAATACTTTTTATCTGATGCGTATAATCTTATTGACAAAGTAGCATAATTGTGTTATAATATGACTACCAACATAGGAGGTGTTTTTTATGACAAATTCTATTTCAATAAGACCGTCAAAGGATATTCGCACTAATTACGCTCAGATTTCCGCACTTACAAGGGATAATCCGGTAGCAATCACGGTTAACGGCAAGGAGGATACTGTACTTCTTAGCCATGAGGATTATCAGCAGACAATGCACTATATTTCCGAGCTTGAAGAAAAACTTGCTCTGTATGCTCACCTTGCGCAAAGCATGGATGATATAAGGCTTGGGAGAGTCCACAGCGCTGATGATGTATTCAACGATTTATTAAACGACCTGGAGAACCTTGATGTATGAATTGCAGAGTAATATTCACTGATACGGCAGAAGCAGATCTTCGTGATATAGCCTTTTATATTGCAAAGCAGTCAAAGGATAAGAATATTGCGATCCGTTTTGTAAACAAGCTAAGAGAAAAATGCAAAAATCTCGAAATACTGCCGGAAAGCGGCTCGCTACCCAAGGAAAGGGTTCTTGTGAGTAACGGATATCGTTTTCTCATTCATGATAATTACCTTATGTTTTATTATTATGTCAAGGAAGAAAACACGGTATACGTTAATGCAGTTTTCAACGCAAAGCAAGATTATACTCGCGTGATGAAAAAGTTTATATAACATAACAGAATAATTGTTAAGCATCTGTCAGCAATGGCAGGTGCTTTTCTTATGCCCATTTTACGAAAGGACTGACTACATGAAGATTTTCAGCAGTTTATTTCATTCCAGGGACAAGCCTAAAAACAGCACTGCCGGCAGCGCCTACCGCTTTTACATGGGCGGTTCTACCGCCGGAAAGAACGTCACCGAGCGTTCCGCAATGCAGATTACCGCCGTGTATTCCTGTGTTAGAGTGCTGTCGGAAGCTGTGGCGGGACTACCGCTGCACGTCTATAAGTACCGTTCGGACGGCGACAACATGGACGTTGCTGCCGTTTGCCCCAAGCGCGGCATGGACGCCGCGCAACAAAGGCAAACAGGCGGTAAGGAGAAAGCGATTAACCACTCCTTGTACCGTCTGCTCCACGATGAACCAAATCCCGAAATGACCTCGTTTGTTTTCCGTGAAACGCTTATGACGCACCTGCTCCTGTGGGGCAACGCATACGCGCAGATTATCCGCAACGGAAAGGGCGAGGTCATTGCTCTGTACCCGCTTATGCCGAACCGAATGTCGGTTGACCGTGATTCCAACGGAAAGCTGTACTACAAATACTACCGCGGCTCAGATAAAGCCATTCGCAGCAAGGAATACGAAGTCATTCTTTCGCCGGGCGATGTCCTGCATATTCCCGGACTTGGTTTTGACGGACTTGTCGGCTACTCGCCGATTGCAATGGCGAAGAACGCTATCGGACTTGCAATTGCGACCGAGGAATTCGGCGCTAAGTTCTTTGCGAACGGCGCAGCGCCAAGCGGCGTGCTTGAGCACCCGGGAACAATAAAGGACCCGACTAAGGTTCGTGAAGCGTGGCAGTCGCAGTTCGGCGGGAGTTCCAACAGCGGAAAGGTCGCTGTGCTTGAGGAGGGCATGAAATACACTCCCATCAGCATTTCTCCGGAGCAGGCGCAGTTCCTTGAAACAAGAAAATTTCAGATAAACGAGATAGCCCGAATTTTTAGAGTGCCGCCGCACATGGTTGGCGACCTTGAAAAATCGAGCTTTTCCAATATTGAGCAGCAGTCACTTGAATTCGTGAAATACACGCTTGAACCATGGCTTGTGCGTTGGGAGCAAAGCATGATGCGCTCCCTACTTACTCCAAGCGAGAAACAGGAATATTTCATCAAATTCAATGTTGACGGGCTGCTGCGCGGCGACTACGCAAGCCGAATGAGTGGTTACGCTACCGCAAGGCAAAACGGCTGGATGTCTGCGAACGATATTCGGGAGCTTGAAAATCTCGACCGCATTCCTGCCGAGGACGGCGGCGATTTATACCTCATAAACGGCAACATGACAAAACTGGCTGATGCGGGTATCTTTGCGGCGGCTGACAGAGAGGAGGATAATTCTAATGAAGAAGTTCTGGAAATGGACAAACAGGATAGTGAAGAACGAAGAAACGCAGGAGCAGAACCCGGAGAGAACGCTGTTCCTCAACGGCACTATCGCAGATGAAAGTTGGTTTGACGATGACATCACACCGCAGCTTTTCAAGGAGGAACTGCTGTCCGGCAGCGGAGATATTACCGTCTGGATAAACTCGCCCGGCGGCGACTGCGTTGCTGCAGCGCAAATCTACAATATGCTGATGGACTACAAGGGAAACGTTACGGTGAAAATAGACGGCATAGCCGCAAGCGCCGCTTCGGTTATTGCAATGGCGGGTAACAAGGTGCTTATGTCCCCTGTTTCAATGCTGATGATACACAACCCTATGACGGTAGCTATGGGCGATTCAGCCGAAATGCAGAAAGCAATCGAAATGCTGTCCGAGGTCAAGGAAAGCATTATGAACGCCTATGAAATCAAGACCAGCATGAGCCGCGCAAAGATTTCACACCTCATGGACGCGGAAACGTGGATGAACGCAAATAAGGCGGTGGAACTCGGCTTTGCGGACGGTATTCTTGCCCGTGAAGAACCTATGGAGGAACAGTCCGCTAACGCTCTGATGTATTCAGAAGCGCAGGTGGTTAATTCGCTTATGGGCAGGATTGCAGAAAAGTGCCATATAGCGCCGAAAACAGAACATAAAACCAAAGCCGAGGATTTATTTTCTCGGCTTGATTTGATTAAGAACTGGAGGTAATATACATGACTATTATGGAACTGCGCGAAAAGCGCAACAAAGCGTGGGAAGCCGCAAAGGCTTTCGTTGAAACCAAGCGCGACAAGGATGGACTTCTGTCCGCAGAGGACGCCGCTTCCTACGCTGAAATGGAGCAGAAGATAAAGGACTACGGCGCTGAAATTGAGCGCATGGAGCAGATGGCGGCTATGGACGCACAGCTTTCCAAGCCTACGTCAGCACCCCTCACCGCAAAGCCGCTGAACGGAAACAAACCTAAGTCCGGCAGAGCAAGCGATGAGTACAAGGCGGCAATGCTGAACGCTCTCCGCACGAATTTCAGACAGATTTCCGATGTGCTTTCCGAGGGTGTTGACGCTAACGGCGGTTACCTTGTTCCCGAGGAGTACGACAGCCGCCTTATTGATACTCTGACCGAGGAGAACATCATGCGAAAGCTGGGTCACACTATCACCACCAGCGGCGAACACAAGATAAACATTGCCGCCACCAAGCCCGCCGCAGCGTGGATCGACGAGGGCGGCGCTCTGTCTTTCGGGGACGCTACTTTTGCACAGATAAATCTTGACGCGCACAAGCTGCACGTTGCGGTTAAGGTGACTGAGGAGTTGCTCTATGACAACGCTTTCGGGCTTGAGAGTTACATAATCGAGCAGTTCGGCAAGGCGCTGTCCAATGCAGAGGAGGACGCTTTCCTCAACGGCGATGGCGTTGGCAAGCCCCTCGGACTTTTCTCCGACAAGGGCGGCGGCGAGGTTGCTGTCACTGCGGCGAGCGCAACTGCAATAACCGCCGATGAGATAATCAATCTTGTGTACTCACTCAAGCGCCCGTACCGCAAGAATGCAAAGTTCATCATGAACGACCAGACTATTGCGGCGCTCCGCAAGCTGAAAGACAACAACGGCGCATATCTCTGGCAGCCGTCACTCCAGGCGGGCGAGGTCGACAGGCTGTTCGGCTATGAGGTTTACACATCTCCGTATGTCCCCATAATCGCCGCAGGAAAGCCTGTAATCGCATTCGGTGACTTCAGCTACTATAACATCGGCGACCGTGGCACTCGTTCTTTTGCGGAACTCAAGGAGCTGTACGCAGGAAACGGCATGGTGGGCTTTGTGGCAAAGGAGCGCGTTGACGGTAAGTTGATTCTCCCCGAAGCTGTGCAGATTCTTAAAATGAAAGCCGGCTCGGGTTCGTGATGAATGAACTTCTAACCAAGGTTAAACAAAATCTCATACTGGAACACTCGGCGGACGATGAACTCATAAGCGGGTTCATCACTGCCGCTGTTTCCTACGCTGAAAGCTATCAGCATTTGCCCGAGAATTACTATTCTGTAAACGCAATGCCGCCGACTACCGAACAGGCGGTAATAATGCTGTCCTCACATTTTTACGAATCGAGGGACGGCAGTACAGGCGGCTTTTTCGGGGACAATGTTCAGGCGGGGAAACAGGTGTGGGACACCGTGAATATGCTCCTGCGACTGGACAGGCGGTGGAAAGTATGAGTTTCGGTAAGATGAGCACGCAAATACAGATAACGCAGAAACAGGTCACGCTCGATAGCGAGGGCTTTCAGACTGAATCCGATGTTGTTGTAGCAACAGTCAGAGCCTATCGTGAGGGACGGCACGGCAGCGAGAAATGGGCGAACCGAGCCGCTTTTTCCGAAGCCACCGACCTGTTCCGTTTTCGCACCATTCCGGGGGTGAGAATCTCCACGGATATGCGGCTGTTCTGCGATGGCTCTGTATTTGAAATAACCTCTGTCGAAGATATGAAAAGCAGAGGAATGTATATTGAAGCGCTTGCAAAGGAGGTGCAGCCGAGTGGCTAAAGCAGATGTTAAAATGCCCGATGAGTTCCTTTCGAGGATTTCCCGGCTTGGAGCGCAGACCGACAGCATTGCTGAAAAGGTTTTGCAGGCAGGCGGCGAGGTTGCTCTCGCAAAGGTCAAAAGCAATCTGAAATCCGTTGTAGGTTCGGGAACGAAAAGCAAATCCCGCTCCACAGGTGAACTTGAACGGTCGCTCGGCTTATCTCCGGTTATGGTCGATAAAAACGGAAATCATGACATCAAGGTCGGATTTTCCGAGCCGAGAACAGACGGCGGCAGCAACGCTAAAATCGCAAATATTCTCGAATACGGGACAAGCAGTCAGTCCGCTAAACCGTTTCTGAAACCTGCGAAATCCGCTGTGAAAAAGCAGTGCGTGGAAGCCATGAAATCCGCATTTGAAAAGGAGGTCAAGGGGCTGTGAGCCTGCTTTCGGAACTCTCTGCAATAGCCAAAAAGCTGAAAATCCCGGCGCAAACCTCTGTGTATTCGGGAAAGGCGCCCGATGAATACTTGGTGTTCACTCCGCTGTACGACAGCTTTGAACTTCATGCTGACAATGCGCCGACTTCCGATGTACAGGAAGTGCGGATTTCCCTTTTCAGCAAAGGAAACTACACCCGTACTGTGAGCAGGATTGTAAAGGCTCTGCTCAGCGCGGATATTACCGTAACCGCCCGAAAATATGTCGGTCACGAGGACGACACGGGCTATCATCATTATGCCGTTGATACGGCGAAAAACTATGAAATGGAGGAGATATAAATGGCAACAATAGGTCTTGACAAGCTGTTCTACGCTGAAATAACCGAGGACAGTGACGGCAGCGAAACCTACGGAGATCCCGCTTCGCTTGCAAAGGCAATTTCGGCTGACCTTTCCGTGGAGCTTGCGGAGGCTACCCTTTGCGCTGATGACGGCGCTTCTGAAATCGTCAAGGAGTTCAAAAGCGGTACGCTTTCACTTGGCATTGACGATATAGGCAATGACGCGGCTTCGGTTCTGACGGGCGCTACCATTGACAGCAACAACGTGGTCATTTCCACCAGCGAGGACGGCGGTAAGCCCGTGGCTGTCGGTTTCAGAGCGAAGAAGTCTAACGGCAAGTACCGCTATTTCTGGCTTTATAGGGTGAAGTTCGGAATTCCGTCAACCTCGCTTGCCACAAAGGGCGACAGTATAACGTTTTCCACGCCTACAATTGAGGGAACGGTTCTTCGCAGAAACAAGCCGGACGGCAACGGTAAGCACCCGTGGAAAGCGGAAGCCACCGAGGGCGAGAAGAACGTTCCGGACAGCGTAATCACGGGTTGGTACAAGTCTGTGTATGAACCGACATTCACGGCAAAGCCTGCTGAAACAGGCAAGTAACGGAGGTATGAGCAATGACGAATGAACGCAGTTCTTTAATAACAATCGGCGGCGAGCAGTATGAGATGATTCTCACCACCAGAGCGACAAAAGCAATTTCTAACCGCTATGGCGGGCTGGATAACCTCGGTGACAAGCTGATGAAATCAGAAAATATGGAGATGGCTCTGGACGAGATAATCTGGCTGATAACTCTGCTCTGCAATCAGAGCATTGAGATACATAATCTCAGAAACAGCGAGAAAAAGCCGCTTCTCACCGAGGAAACCGTGGAACTCCTGACCTCCCCCGGAGAGCTTGCAGAGTACAAGGACGCAATCACCGAAGCTATGCTGAAAGGCACAAAGCGCAACATTGAGAGTGATGATACCTCAAAAAACGCAGTAACAGCCGAGTGAACGACGCAGAACTGTTCACCCGGCTATTCTATTACGGAACGGCGCAGCTGCACCTCGCTTCGGAAGAGGTGTGGCTAATGCCGTTCGGCTTTCTGATGGATCTGTGGGAGTGCCATAAGCAGTTTATTGGAATCTCCAAACCTAAACGTGAAGCGGATATTGATGTGGTTGTGCCGATGGGGATTTGATTGGAAAAGTGGTTGAAAAAAGTGGAGGTGCGTGGTATAATGGGTTTATAAAGGCAGATAATCTGCCCGATAAATCGGAATTTATGAAGGTATATATGTTGACATATTCTATTATTGTTTTTTCAGCAACAGTACTTTTGGCAGTATTCGGTGCAATTATTTATAGTGGCAATACAAAGCTGATACACTCTTACCACCAAACAAAAGTAACCGATAAGAAGGAATACGGCAAGGCTTTCGGCAAGTCCGTGTTTGTGCTTTCAGCAACGACATTGCTTAGTGGTATCGTTGCTTTATTGGATGATTCTGATATGATTGCAATTGTCGCTGTTGCAATTCTTGTTATTGGCATAGGTATTGGTATTGGCTGTATTGTTGCAGTGCAAAAGAAATATAATAAAGGCATTTTTTAAATGCCCATTTGTAGGGTTGTTTATCTGTTGAGAAAATCGGAATTTGCGGAGGTATACGAAGATGTACGATTGCGGTTTTACAAAAGAGAATAGTTGGTTTCGATATCGTGCCGGAGCAATTATAATAGAAAATGGCTGTGTATTGTTTGCGGGTAATGAGAATGAAAACTACCTGTATTCCATAGGTGGTGGAGTTCATATGGGAGAAACGGCTGAGGAAGCAGTAGTGCGAGAAGTGTTTGAAGAAACGGGAATACATTATGAAATAGAAAGGTTGGTAGTTATCCACGAGAACTTTTTCAGTGAGAATAGCGGGACATTGAAAGGATTAGATTGCCACGAAATTTCTCTTTATTTCTTGATGAAACCAAGAGGAACACAAGAGCTTAACAGCAATAGCACAACGAATGGGGTAAAAGAAGAAATGCATTGGATACCCATAGAAGATTTAGATAAATATAGGGCTTTTCCAAGTTTTTTGAAAGATTATCTCAGCAAAGAGCATTCCGGAATAGAGCATATAATAACCGATGAAAGATAACGTCAAATTCCAATTTATCGAGTAGTTAAACGCAATAAAGGAGCAACCATGCACGGTTGCTTCTTTTTCATATTCCCACCGAGCCGCAAGGCTCTTTTTTTATGCCCATTTTCGAGGAGGTGAAACAGAATGTCCGAAAATTTCGGCTTGAAAATCGGTCTTGAGGGCGAGCGTGAATTCAAGAAATCCCTCGCCGAAATCAATAATTCATTCAGGGTACTAGGCTCCGAAATGAAACTGGTGGATTCCCAGTTCGACAAGAACGACAAATCCGCCGAGGCTCTCACGGCGAGAAACCAGGTGCTGAACAAGGAAATCGAGCAGCAGAAGCAGAAAATCGAAACGCTTCGTTCCGCTCTCGCAAATGCCGCCGAGTCATTTGGCGAGAACGACCGCCGCACCCAAAGCTGGCAGATACAGCTGAACAATGCGCAGGCGGCTCTGAACGGCATGGAGCGTGAACTGAATTCCAACAACACCGCCCTTGGAAAAGCTGGCAAGGGCTTTGCCGAAGCCGGAGATGAATCAAAGGACTTCTCCGATTCCGTCAGGAAAGCCGCCGACACAAGCGAGGACGCTGACGGAAAGCTGAGCCGGCTCGGAGATACCGCAAAGAAAATCGGCGCGGCTCTCGGGGCTGCTGCGGCAGCAGTCGGGACTGCCTGCGTTGCCGCAGGAAAAAAGCTGTGGGACATGGCGAATGATGTGGGTTCGGTGGGCGACCAGATAGACAAAACCTCGCAGAAAATCGGCATAAGCGCCGAAAGCTATCAGAAGTGGGGCTATGTGTTCGAGCGCTGTGGCGCTGACGTAAACAATCTCCAGACGGGCATGAAAAAGCTGTCCACCGTCATCACGGACGCGGCGGGCGGCTCGGATTCCGCAGCCGAAAAGCTGTCCGCTGTCGGGCTTTCCATCGAGAAACTGAACGGAAAATCCCAGGACGAACAGTTGAGCATGGTAATCACGGCTCTGCAAGGCATGGAAGCAGGCGCAGAGCGCACCGCCGCCGCAAACGACCTCCTCGGAAAATCCGCCGTGGATATGGCGGCTGTTCTGAACACAAGCGTAGAGGAAACCGAACGTCTGAAGCAGGAAGCCGAGGATTACGGCATGGTTATGAGCAACGAAGCGGTTGCGGCTTCCGCGGCTTTTGAGGACAGCCTTACCAGGCTGTCGCACACGGCAGGCGGTCTGAAGAACCGAATGGTGGGAGAACTCCTGCCTGGAATAACGCAAATTACGGACGGACTTGCCGACCTCCTCGCAGGCAATGAGCAGGCGGCGGAAGAACTGAAAAACGGCGTTACCTCTGTTATCGACACTATCCGAACGCTGATTCCGCAGTTTGCGGAAATCATAACTTCGATTGCGGGAGCAGTCCTCGAAAGCGCTCCGGGTATCATCAAGGCGCTTGCAGACGGACTGCTGTCGGCTATTTCGGAACTTACTCCTACACTCGCCAAAATCGTGACCGAGATTATTTCGGCTTTGGTAGGACTACTGCCGCAGATAGTTTCGGCGGGAGCGGATATTCTGTTGTCGCTTATCAAGGGTATTGCGGAAACAATTCCACAGCTTGTTCCGCAGATTGTGACGGTAGTCGTTGAGATTGTGAAAACGCTTGTGGACAACCTGCCACTTATTTTGGACGCAGCCTTACAGCTTGTGACAGGGCTTGCACAGGGTATTTTAGATTCACTGCCAATCCTCATTGAAGCCCTGCCGCAGATAATCATGGGAATCGTGGATTTCCTCATCGTCGCGATACCGCAGATAATCGAAGCGGGAATACAGCTGTTGACGGCGCTTGTGACGGCTCTGCCGGATATCATTGCGGCAATCGTGGAGGTAATTCCGCAGATAATTGACGGTATAATCAAGGCGGTGATTTCCGCTATTCCGCTTATCATCGAAGCAGGAATCAAGCTGCTCATCGCGCTTGTGCAGAACCTGCCGACAATTATCACGACCATTGTTGCGGCTATTCCGCAGATTATTTCAAGCGTTATTGACGCTGTTATCGGAGCGATTCCGCAGCTTGTTGCGGCGGGCGTTCAGCTGTTTATCGCGCTGATTGAAAATCTCCCGACCATAATCGTGGAGATAGTCAAGGCTATTCCGCAAATCATAGCGGGTATCGTTGACGCATTCGGCGGCTACTTCGGCAAGATGGCGGAGGTCGGTGGCAACCTGCTGAAAGGTCTGTGGCAGGGCATTTCTGACGCGGGCGCGTGGCTCTGGAATCAGATAAGCGGATTTTTCGGCGGCATTGTGGACGGAATCAAGGACTTCTTCGGAATACACTCGCCGTCAAAGCTATTCGCCAATCTCGGCGGCTTTATGGCTGAAGGACTTGGCGAGGGCTTCGGCGATGAGATGAAGGACGTTTCAAAGAGTATGCAGAACGCTATTCCGTCAGATTTTGACCTCGATATGAACGGCACGGTTTCGGGCTTCAACGGAGTACAGACGCAGGCGTTTGATGTAACAATTCCGCTTAGTATTGACGGAGTTCCGCTGACTAAGGTTATATCCCGAATACAATGGAATCAGAACAAGGTGACGGTAAGGAATGCGGGGGCGGTGTGATGGTTGAGATAATCGTGACCGAAAACGGAAATGTTCGTGGTGTGTTTACCCGAGTGATTTCGGCATCGCTGACCGACAGCCTGAACGGAGAATGCACCTTTCAGTTTTCAGTGATTTCCTCAATGGCTTCGGAGATATTCACGGGGCTGGAGGTACGGCTGAAAAGTGATACGCTGAACTACCTTTTCAATGTTGTGAAGGTGTCGAAATCCCTGTCAAACGGCATTGCGATTTGCACTGTGGAGTGCGAGCATAAGTCCTACGAACTTAACAACGATGAATACAAGCTGACTGAATTTGATTTCGAGGGCGCTCCGAGTGAGTGCCTTATTTCTTTGCTGCAAGGCACTTCACTGACCGCAGGAATATGCGACCCGACCGTTCCGATAAAGCTGAAAATCAACCGAGAATGTACTCGCAGGGCGGCTCTTATGCAGCTAATTGCGCTCTGCGGAGGAGAAATCGAGTACAATGGAGGGGAAATAAATATTCGTTCTCACAGAGGTTCGCAGGACTACATCGGCATTATGGACGGAAAAAACGTGTCCGACCTCACAATGGAAACCGACAGCCGTTCCGGTACTACAAACTACGGCCTGACGCTGTACAAGAACGTCAATTTCTCGGTCGGCGATAATGTTCAGATAGTGTTCCACCCGTTCAATCTCAATGTGAACACACGCATAATCGCCATGAGTTTCAATCCGTACAACCGCCGTGAGATTTCCATCGAGGTTGGAGATTACAGACCGAGCATTTCGGACAATCTCTATCAGATGGAGCAGAAAACGAACGAGATACGCAAGGACGTGGGCGAATCCACTGCGGAGTTGAAAACCGCAACAAACAGCGCGGATATTTCGGTTACGGAGAAATCACAGCGGCTGTTCCGCATTACTTACAATGCGATTCAAGTGACATACGCGGCGTTCTGTTCGACCGTGAAATTCGTGATTTCAGCCGCAGGAACGCTTGCATTTATTCTGAAAAAGAACGAAAACGAGGTCATGCGGTATGAGGAGTATTTCAGCGAGGGAGCACACACAAAGACCTACACCTACCCATTCACATCTGAAGTTGGACAGAACACCATGTCGTTGAGCGTGGTTTCGGCTGACGGCGCAGAGGGTAAATTCCCGAAAATGCAGACCTGGGGCTATGTAATGGGCGCTTATCTCGCCGGAGATACTCCGTGGGACGGCTACATCGAAACCCGCGAGGACGAGTTTCATTTTACTATGCGTAGAACCGTCAGAAAGTCGCTTGTTCGTACATCGGATACTCTGCTGTTTGAGATACTCAAGTCGCACAAATTCAAGTTCAGCGAAACTATGCCCGCTTTTGTTAAGCGTGAAAGAAACAGAAAAACGCTTGAACCCACCATCAGAGCGGTATTCCCTGACGCATGGAGTCCGAAAATAATCACACCGCCGCCAATAACCGTAGTGAACGTATCGAACAGAAAGCTGTATCTTGAACTGCGAAATCCCGTCAAGGCAGAGCGCATTGAAACAACGGCATTCACAATGATAGTCACTACCGAACACGAAACGGTGCGTTTACAGCCGATTTCCGCAGATTTCGGCACCGGTGATTTCGGCAGTACGATTTGGCTTGCGTTCGGAAGTTCCGTGATGAAAGACAGCGTTCAGAGCATTACGCTACTGTATGACGGAGATGTCGGAAATCTGACTGATGTTCTGAACAATGCGCCGTGCGGCAGCTTCCAGACATCGTTTATTTACACACCGTATAAGGAGGAACAGGAATGATTAAAGGTAAAGCGACCATTCAGCTTTTTGATGAAAAGACAGGCGAGGTAGTTCGTGAACTGCATGAGGAGAACATGATAACCAACGCAGTGGATACGATTCTCAACCCGCCCGATTACATCGAAATCGGCATGGATTCCGACAACGACCGCAGCTTTAATTTGCTGCGTGATTTTGCGGGAAACATTGCCGATACTGCTTTCCGTGGGGTTATTGTCTGTCGCGACAAGATACCCGAGGACGGCAACAATATGATGCTACCTTGGACGAACGAGGAGATAGGTCACGCAGGAATCGCCAACACGAACACGGACACAAGCATCGGCACTTACAATGCCAACGAAAGCGACCGCATTGAGAACGGCAAGGGCTACCGCCATGTGTGGGATTTCGCTTCGGATAAGGCGAACGGCGAGATCAGCTGTATCTGCCTTACCACCAAGGACGGCGGCACAAACGGAATGCACCATTCATACTGGAATCTGTCCTGCGGAGGAACTGACCTTAACAGCAGCTCTCTGGATTCGTTCAGGCAGGCGTATCACACTATTGTAGGACGGTATATTCCGGATTCGCAGTTCAACTGCGGAGTTTTCAAGTGGTTTTACATGGGCAGGCTGACGAATGGAAATGTGCGGCTCCTCGGAAAGCATATCCATGACGGGTGCATTTATGAGGTCGTTATGTTCGACCCCATGTCCATAAGCGTAAGCGCGGAAAAGCCGTTCTGCGGCATTATAAGCGTGAAGAAAGTCATAGAGCTGTTTCCGGCGGCGGAGCGTGTTCCGGATTCCATGTACGACAACAGCTATCATCACGGTGGTTATTACTACGACTGTAATACGAGCAATATAAAAAACCTGCCTGCGGAAGAAATTGAGAAGCTAAAGAGCGACTGGGAAAGTGATCCTCAGTGGCTGGCGTTCTTCCCCTATGTGATTGGGGACAAGATACATATCGTTGCAACCTCGCTCCAACATATTCATCATTACATTTTTGACTTGGACACTTTTGTGCAGATTTCCAAGAAGGTAATTGAAACAGATGCGCCTTTGCAGAATTACGGAGTTGGTATCAATAATGTGTATGCTTCGGGGGTTTCGGGAAGTTACAGATGGTTTTACGGCGCGGGTGTGAACGGCGATTACTGCAATGCTCTAAGCGCCTTTGAGTGGGACGATAAGTACTTCGTTATTACTAAATATCCGCTGATAGACGGCACAGAAGCGACAGGAACAAACAACTTCGGGCAGCTGCGCATATTCACAAAGGACGGTAAATCCACGGGCAAGACATGGCAGTATGTCGCTGACGGAACGCTCTCTAATATGACAGCGGCGAGCTTCTGGGGATTTTATGTTGACGAAAAGACGAACACTCCGCTTGTGATTTGCGATAGCTGCAACATTTCCTATTCGCTGCTTGCCCTTGAGATAATCAAAAGCGGCGAGGATTACGGCAGATACAGAATGCGGTTTTCCGCACCCACCTATTCAAGCAGCTACCTGTATTCGTATGCAAACCTCATCAAGACGGACGGGCTGAACCTGCCGCTGTATATTCTGCCGTACTATCCGCATTCAACCGGTAGTCAGCATTTCTTCGGTTTTGCGCTTGGGATATGCAAGCTGTGCCTTACCACAATAAACAACCTGTCCGAGCCGGTGCGAAAACTGGACGGACAGGTCATGAAAATAACTTACGATATCGTTGACGAATGATTGGAGGGTTTATTATGAGAGAATTTTGGAACACAATTCAGCTTATTTTTACGGCAGTCGGCGGGTGGCTCGGCTGGTTTCTCGGAGGGAGTGACGGTTTGCTTTATGCGCTTATTGCCTTTGTGGTTATCGACTACATAACCGGAGTGATGTGCGCTATCTCGGATAAGAAGCTGTCAAGCGCAGTCGGGTTCAAGGAAATATGCAGAAAGGTGCTTATCTTCGCTCTGGTCGGCGGCGGGCATATTCTTGATACACGGGTTATTGGCGCAGGTTCTGTTCTGCGCACTGCGGTGATATTCTTCTATCTGTCGAACGAGGGTATTTCACTGCTTGAGAACGCCACGCACCTGGGTTTGCCTGTCCCAAAGAAGCTGAAAGATGTGCTTGAGCAGCTGCATAAGCGCTCGGAAAAGGAGGACGATGATGAAGATTAAAGGTGTTGATTTGAGTTACTGCCAGGAGGGTATCAGCTTTCCTGCGCTGAAACAGGCTGGTGTGAAATTCGCAATTATCCGTGCGGGTTTTTCCACGAAGAAAGATGTTACTATGGATAAGTTCGTGGCGGACTGCAAGAAACACAGCATTGACTACGGATTTTACTGGTACAGCTATGCAATGAGCGTTGAGCAAGCACAGACAGAAGCTGAGAAATGTATTTCTGTAATCAAGGGACTGTCCCCGACATATCCCGTATTCTTCGATATGGAGGAGAAAAATCAGATCAGCGGTCTGAATACGGACACACGCACAAAGATGGCGATTGCTTTCTGTAAAAAGATAAGGCAGGCGGGATTCAAGCCCGGAGTTTATGCAAATCCGTCTTTCATGGAGAACTATTACGACAAGAGCAGGATTGTCGGCAGGTACGACATCTGGCTTGCTCACTGGACTAACAGCCCCAATTGCCAGTCAAAGTACAACTATGGTCAGACTATGTGGCAGTGGGGACTTGACAGAATAGGCAGATACAACGTTGACGGCGATATCTGCTTTACTGATTACGGCAAGAAAAAGCCTTTCGAGAAAACCGTAGATCAGCTTGCTGACGAGGTCCTTGCCGGCAAGTGGGATAATGGTGCGGAACGTGAAAGATTACTTACCGTCGCAGGATACGACTACAATACGATTCAGAAAAGAGTAAATGAAAAGCTATACAGGAAAACTACCGATGAGATTGCAGTTGAGGTTATTGCGGGTCTGTGGGGGAATGGAGCCGAACGAAAGGAAAAGTTGACTGAAGCCGGGTATGATTATTCGGAGGTGCAGAAACGTGTAAATGAAATGCTCAGATAAAACTTAACAACTACAGTGATAATGCCCACCTTGGATTGATTTCCTTGGTGGGCATTATTTTTTTCGGACCGGATGACTATTTTTTCTCCAGTAGATATTGAGGTAATCCCTAGGATTGGAGGAAAGCTCAATGACAAATCAGCAAAAAGAACAAATACGAACAATGCGCTTACAAGGCGTCGGTTATATTAAAATAGGAAAAGCACTCGACATATCAGATAATACGGTGCGCTCATTCTGCCGCCGCAACGGTCTGGGTGACAAATCAAAGAATGCCGTGGCCTGTAAACAGTGCGGAAAGCTGATAAAAAACATTGCTAAGCAGAAACCGAAAAAGTTCTGCTCCGATTCCTGTCGAAATACATGGTGGAATGAACACAGGGATTGCGTCAACCGAAAAGCAAATTATGAATATACCTGTGCCTGCTGCGGACGTCATTTCACAGCTTACGGAAACAATCACAGAAAATACTGTTCTCATGCCTGCTACATAACAGACCGTTTCAGAAAGGGGCATACTTCTGATGAGTGACAATTACAGAAATCGGTTGGAAAGCTACCTTGCTTCCATGCTCCAGGCAAAACGAATGCTGTCGATGGGGATTATAACCCCGGAAGATTACGCCGATATTGATACAATTATGAACGAAAAATACGGTATATCTTCGTGTAGTTTATATTGCGGAATGGACTTGATATATGATGGCTTTAGAGGTAATATGTCACACTATAAGGAGGTGACGTTATGTCAGGAAAAATAACCATCGTATCAAAACCGCCAAAGCTGGAAAGAAAAAAGAGAGTAGCCGCCTATGCTCGTGTGTCGAGCGGTAAGGACGCTATGCTCCATTCGCTCTCAGCACAGGTCAGCTATTACAGCGACCTCATTCAAAACCACGGTGACTGGCTCTATACGGGTGTATATTCCGACGAAGCCAAGACAGGCACCAAGGATTCAAGAGCAGGTTTTCAGAATTTGGTCGCAGACTGCCGTGCCGGTAAAATTGATATGGTGATTACAAAATCCATCTCCCGCTTTGCACGAAACACAGTCACTTTGCTACAGACAGTTCGTGAGTTCAAAGCTCTGGGGGTGGATATTTATTTTGAGGAGCAGAATATTCACACAATTAGCGGTGACGGAGAATTGATGATGACGATTCTTGCTTCATACGCACAGGAAGAAAGCCGCTCGGCAAGCGAAAATCAGAAGTGGCGAATCAAGCGTAGTTTTGAATCCGGTATTCCCTGGGATAGGACTTTAATGGGGTATCGTATGGAAAACGAGCATTATGTTATTGTTCCGAGGGAAGCCGAAATCGTCCGCCGTATTTATAATGAATACCTTTCGGGCAGCGGCTACCAGCTTATTGCAAAACGCTTGAATGAGGAGGGTGTTCCGTCACGGTTTGGCGGTAAATGGAATCAGTCCGCAGTTTCACGAATACTCAGCAATCACACCTATACGGGTAATCTTTTGCTGCAAAAGACATTCCGTGAAAACCATATCACTAAACGGAAAATCTTCAATAACGGCGAACTTCCGAAGTATCTTGCTGAAGAAAGCCACGAAGCCATTGTTGACGAAAAAACTTTTCAAGCTGTTCAAGAGGAAAAGTCAAGGCGGGCGGCTCGGTTTAACAAGAAGTCTGTGCCAAAGAAAACATATCCCTTTTCAAGCCTTATGGTGTGCGATAACTGCGGCAAAAACTATCGCCGAAAGATCACAAAAACGGGAGCGGTCTGGGTGTGCGGAACATACAATTCACTTGGTAAAGCAGCTTGTGCGTCTAAGCAGATACCGGAGTCTACTCTACAGCAAGTCACTGCTGATGTCCTGGGTCAGAATGATTTTACTCACGAGTGGCTTTGCCACCGAATTCAGCATATTCGCGTCTGCAATGATAATACCCTGATTTTCTATTTCAAGGACGGTTCGGAAATTACTCGAATTTGGAAAGACCGCTCACGCAGTCAAAGTTGGACGGACGAGATGAAAGAAGCCGCCCGTCAGAAAACATTAGAAAGGAGCAAGCATAATGCCTAAAGTTACGATGATACCGGCGACTGTAAATTCCTTGACGCATCTGCCAAAGGCATCCGTGCAGAAAAGGCGTGTTGCCGGATATGCCCGAGTTTCAACTGACAGTGATGAGCAGTTCACAAGCTATGAAGCGCAGGTGGACTACTACACCCGATACATTCAGTCAAAGCCGGAGTGGGATTTCGTAAGGGTCTATACCGATGAAGGAATTTCCGGCACAAATACCAAGCGCCGCGAAGGTTTCAAGGAGATGATAGCGGACGCATTGGCGGGTAAAATCGACCTTATTGTTACAAAGTCGGTCAGCAGATTTGCTCGAAACACGGTTGACAGCCTTGTAACTATCCGAAAGCTGAAAGAAAACGGCGTTGAGTGTTATTTTGAAAAGGAGGGTATTTACACCTTCGACGGCAAGGGCGAACTGCTCATAACCATAATGTCCTCACTGGCGCAGGAAGAAAGCCGCAGTATTTCCGAAAACATTACGTGGGGTCAGCGCAAGAGCTTCGCTGACGGCAAGATTCATTTGGCATATAAGCATTTCCTCGGTTATAAAAAGGGCGAGGACGGACGGCCTGCCATTGTCGAGGAAGAAGCCGTCGTTGTTCGGCTGATTTACAGATTATTTCTTGACGGCAAAACCCAAGCAGGAATTTGCAGGTATCTTGAGGACTTGGAAATACCGTCACCAAGCGGTAAGGCAAAGTGGAGCAAAACCACAGTTACCAGTATTCTGACAAATGAAAAATACAAGGGTGACGCACTTCTCCAAAAGTCTTTTACAGTAGATTTTCTGCAAAAGAAAACAAAGCTAAATGAAGGCGAGGTGCCGCAGTATTATGTTGAGGGCAGCCACCCCGCCATTATTGAACCTGATGAATGGAATCACGTCCAAGCTGAATTTGCCAGACGAAAAGCACTCGGCAACGCATACAGCGGAAAAAGCGTACTCTCTGCAAAGCTGGTTTGCGAGGACTGCGGCGGGTTCTTCGGCTCAAAGGTCTGGCATTCCACCGACCGCTACCGTCGCACTGTTTGGCAGTGCAACAATAAATTCAAAGGCGGTGAACGTTGTCTGACGCCAACTGTGGATACGGAAACCGTACAGCAGCTCTTCATAAAAGCCTATAACCAGATGATGGGAAATAGAAAGCAAATCATTGAGGACTGCGAACTGATGCGCAAAAAGCTGACCGATTTCAAGTCACTAGACGCCGATATTGAGCGTCACCTTGAGGAAACGCAGATTGTTGCCGAACTTGTCAAGGCTGCAGTTAAGGATAATGCAGTCACCGCACAATCGCAGGAAGCGTACTTGAAAAAGTATGAATCACTTACCAAAAGGTACGAAACAGCGGCTGCAGAACTGGCACGCCTGCAAAACCTCCGTACCCTCCGCAGTCAAAAAGATAAGGCTGTAGCGCTTTACATAAGAACTCTGAAAAAACAGCCGACCGTATTGAGCGAGTGGAACGACACTTTATGGACTGTGATGGTAGAGAAAGCAATAGTCCACAGGAACAGCGAGATAACCTTTGTATTCTACAATGGTACTAAGGTTAAAGTGAGGCAATAAAACGATCGCTCTACTAAAAATCAATGCCATCTCAATAAAATCAAACAGTAAACACCGCCGCATAGAGAAGCTACTCTCTGTGCGGCGGTGTTCCTTCATATTTTCTTATCGTACACGATGCACTGCTTCACCGGAAGCCTCAATTACGCTCAGACCAATTTTTTCTTTCTTATGATACTGATTGCAACGCTCACGACATTCCAGAGCAGAGAAGTGCCTGCAACGGATACTGCCGCGGTTGCAAGCGGCTTGGAAACATTAACGTTGTCGCTGATAGCGGAAATATTGCCCGCGTCCAACGTCGTATTGTCAGTCAGTGTCAGAATCAGGTTGCCGTTGTCATCAATGCGGCAGCCCTTGATTCCGATACCGTTCTTTCCGTCAACGCCGTCCTTACCGTCTTTTCCGTCCGTACCGTTCTTGCCGTCAGTGCCGACGATTTTACCGAGATTGGTAACAACGCCATCGGTAAACGTGATAATCAGATTGCCGTCGGCATCAATTTCAGCCGATTGTATTCCGTTGCCGTTTGAACCGTCTTGACCGTCCTTTCCTGCGTCACCTTTTTCTCCGGTGACTTTGCCGAGGTTGTGTACAGTACCGTCTGACAGTGTAATGATAAGGTTGCCGTTTTCGTCAACAACAGCATTCTCAATGCCGACTCCGTCAGCACCGTTTCTACCGTTTTCACCGTTGCTTGCGTTTACCTTGCCTGCATTATGCACAGTGTCGTCGGTCAGGGTGATAATAAGATTTCCGTCCTCGTCGATAGTTACCGACTTAACGCCTACGCCTGTAGCGCCGGTATCACCCTTGTCACCCTTGTCGCCTTTGTCGCCTTTGTCGCCCTTAGCCTCGGTGACCTTACCAAGGTTATATACTGTATCGTCAGTCAGAGTGATTATGAGGTTTCCGTCATCATCTATCGCTACCGATTTAACGCCTATGCCGGCATCGCCTTTTTCTCCTGTTACTTTTCCGAGATCAAGTACAGAGTCATCGGTCAGAGTAATGATCAGTTTTCCGTCTTCGTCAATGACAACGGATTTTACACCGACTCCGGTGTCACCTGTATCGCCCTTTACATCTGTCACTATGACAGTAAGGAGTATATCGCTGTCTACAGTAAATGTTATTTCGTTTTTGTTTGTTTCGGAAAGCAGTTCGCCGCCGATGTACCAGCCCTTGAGAATAAAGGTCGGGTCAAGTGTCACGGTTGCTGTAAGCTGTGTTCCCTCAAGGAGCTTATCGCCGCTAGAGATTTTTTCTTTACCGTTTTTAACCGAAAGGATACAGCCCTCAATAGTTGTGGGGAATGTAACCGTATATTCCGGTATCTTCTCGATTTTTACCGAGATATTTGTATTTGCCTTGACAGCACCTGTCTTATAGGTATAACTGCCGTCGTTGTTGTCGATCCACGAAGCCGTGTCTGCAAGGCGGTAGTTTTCATTCGGCTTTACTGTAACGGTGATCTCATCTCCGTAGCGAATGGTATTACCGCTTACAAAATCTTCGTTTCCGTTTTTAACAGTCATATCGGCATTTTGGATACTGTCTATTGTAACAGTATATTGCTCGATTTCGGTGAAATACACCTGAATGTCGGTTTTGGTATCCATAACGATTTCATAGTCGTACTGACTGTACAGCTTATCATCTGTCGTTACGGTGTCGACCTTGTCGTCACGGGTAATGACGAGCTTCTGCACTCTGTAATTTTCTGCCGCCTGTGCGGTAAGAACAATTTTTGTGCCGACAATAACACCCGTACCCGACTGATAACCCTGCTTAGTTGCCACTGCGCCTGTCTGATCGCCGCTTGCGGCAGAATAGGTCAGCGTCAGACGGACAGGAACATCAAATTCTGCACCGATCTCAGTGTCCTTTGTAATAGTCATAGTGAAGCTTTCGCCGCTTTGACCCTCGGCGTCGCCTGTCCATGCACGGAACTTGCAGTCTGCGTCAGCTTTGACAGTGAATGTCAGTTCACAATCAACAGGAACATACACGCTGTTGTTGTCATTCAGTTCTATAATATTGCCGTTTGCATCGGTGATCTCTATTGTACCGCCCTCTGCGGGGATATTTACCTTTACCTGCTTGCCGATCTCGGAAAGAGAAGCAAATTCTGCTTCAACAGTGTATTCTTCCGATGCCAATCTCAGCGTATAGGTGTCTGAGCCTGCGGCATCTATGGTTACGGTATTGTTATCCGCATCGGTGATCTTCCACGATTTAAGTCCGTAGCCGCTTTCCGGTACTGCGGCAAATGTTACATCATCGGTGACTGTGCCGCCGGGAGCGCTCAGCGGAGCATCTCCCACTGTCGCACTGACCGTACCTATTACCGCGCCGTCCGCCGTATATGTATCGGTAAATGTGACCTGAGCGGAAGTTACCGCACGCTTGGTCGAAACCTGAATATTTGCTTCACCGTTCAGGGTAAAGGCACATTCGATAGTTCCGTCTGCTTCCGGCGTGAATATCATTGATTCTCCGCCGTTGTCAAGCGTCATGGATACAAGCTTATACAACTCGCTCTTTGGGGTGACCTTTACCTTGATGATCTCGCTCTCGCTTATCTCATCTCCCGACTTGATCTCAACATTACCGAGATGGCGCACCTTGATGTCGGCGGCATCTTCGTTATCGACAGAGTAGTTGACCTTATAGTCTTTCTTTGCCGTTGTAACCTCGGCGATATTCGACCATGTGCTTTCATTTTCTTTGCCGTCCACCTTGCAAACGGAGGTAACAACAAAGCTAAAGTCGGTGTTGGTTTTCAGATTTTCAATGTCATAGTATGTTGTACCGGCAGAGAGCAGCTCGGAGATCTTCGTATACTCGCCGTTTTCAATGCTGTACACATAGTAGCCCTCTACCTCCGGCCAACCGGGAGTCTTGTCGGGCTGAGACCATGTAAGGCGCACTGCATCATCTGCGAACAGTTCAGCTTCCAGATCATCTACCGCAGGAGCGGGTGTGCTGACATTTGACAGGCTGTAGCCGATAAAGACAGTCTTGTTGCCTTCCTCACCGTAGAGGTGACGGAACCACTGTCCCAGCGTCCAGTCGAATGTGTACTGCGTGTAAATGCTTGCGGGGATTCCCTCCTCGGCAAGAGCAGGACCGTCAATATCATTGACTGCACCGATGCACCCCTGCGAGGAGGTTTTCGTGGTCGAAACGCCCGAACCGTTGCTGTAGCTCAGACTGGTTTCAAAACCAACATCATGCGAGAATAGTATACCATCGCCGAATACACCGAAGCTGATGGAGAAGTTGAAGTAAAATCCGTGAGAAATCTCCTCAGAAACCGATTTGATATTGCTCTTTGAATAGGAAACCTCATTCAGACCTCCCGCATAGCCCAGACGGATAGTGTTCTGGCTGAGCTGCTGAGCGCCGAGTGCACTGTATGCGCCCCAGCCCAGCTGATTGTACATATAAGGGTTGCCCTCGTTGCCGTTCAGCCAGTTTTCCTCTTCGTTGATCTGCTCAAGGGGATAATAGCAGGCTTCGTCTTTGGAAGTCTTATCCGACTCCTTAGTGATGGTGCGATTGCCCTTTTTCTCCATATAGGAGTTGTATTCTTCGGCAAAGCTGTTGTAGTCGTCAATGCTCATCTGCTGATACACCGGTTGCTGTGGGATAGACAGGCTTATTGCCGTTTCGTCCGACCACTTGCCGTTTTCATCCAGCACCTCATAGCAGTAAATGAATACCGGCGTTCTTGCAACGAGTGCCGTATTATACGCCTGCGCCTTGACGGTCATGGCGTATTCGGTTTCCAGTGCTTCGGAAAAGCTCTTGCTCCATTCAAGAGAATAGCCGGCAGAGATCTCCAACTCAAAAGGCGCAAACAGTCCGCCGTATTTGTAGGACATACCCACGCTGTAGGAAACGTTTTTTGAGGAGGACTGCTCCAGCTCGTAGCTTTCGGTTATGGTATAGTCAGTTTCGTTATTAGCCGAGTCGCCCAGTGCCGCAAAGTAGGGTGCCGCCTGCATGACCGCCTTGACCTCTGGGTCGCTGTAGGCGTAGCTTACGCCCTTATATCGGGCGATAACGCCGTCCTGGTCACGGTCGCAGGCAGTCAGCAGTACCTGTGCACCACAGCCATAGTTGCCGCCGTTCGCATTGTTTGGTCCCCAATTGCTTTGTATTGTTGTTTTGAATCCGGTCGCAGTGCCGTAATCGTCGTTAGAATCGCTATATACGCCGGTGATCATACCCTTTTTGAAGGAATAAACATCGTCCTTGTCTCGGCAGGAAGCAATAAACACGATCTGCTCTCTGCCGGCGGTATTTCCGTCAAAATTACCCACGGCAACCGAGCGGAACAATTCTTCCTTGCCGCCAAGTCCATCGGTGAACTGGAATCCACTTACCGAATAGCCCCTGGAAGAAACTGCATCAAACTGACCAGCGGTAGCGCTGTATGTATAGATTGAGCCATTGAGAAAGAGGTAGTCAGCTACGGCACTGCCGTCGAAAGCGACCGCCTCTGCGGTTGTATACAAGACAATCTTGTCATCGCAGCTTTCCTGCGTCCATTTATTGGAGTTCATGGTCTTTACAGCGCCTTGCACAAAGCCTTTGTTATGATTGTTGAGAAGCACAGAGTATGCAAATTTTTCTTCATTCTGGAGTATAAGACCTCCTATAATTGCCGATATGGAATTATTTGGGTCTACCGTGCCGCTCTTTTCTACTCCGACAACAGCGAGGTCCTCGTAGCCGTCGTTGTTGAAGTCGCCGCTGACGAGTGAAACGGCGTCGATGGTCGTAGCACTATATTTGCCGTTACTGTCCGGCTGAGTTTTATCCATTATATTGTAAACTTCGTCGGCTCTTTGATCGACGATACTGTCAGACAAATTTGAGTTATAGCCCGTCCTAGTGCCATATTTTATCTTGAGCTGCGGTGTCAAATAACCCAGATTCTCTTCACGCGCGAGCTCACTGATAGGAAGAGATAAAACGGCGAGATCGTCAATGCCATCACCGTTAAAGTCGCCGACGCGCATTCGGACATACAGTTTGCGAATATGGTTGTATTCGGAATCACTTGATCGGATATAATCCAAAGTACCCCCGCCGTTTTGTGTATGATACCGCTTGATATATTCATCGTGAAGCAGCCTGTCTCCGATTTCGTTGTATCCCTGACTGTTTTCTGTGTTGCTACGCATTGTTAAGGTGCCGTTGTCAAAGGAATATTCCTTGATAAAGCAGCCAAGATTATTATTCCTTTCGGAGTTATTTACATCGAAAATTTTCCCTATAGAGGTACTGCTGTTCGGCACATAGACGATAATGGTGTCTTTACCGTCGTTGTCAAAGTCACCCGCCGCAACCGTGATCAGGTTGTTGGAGTAGTAGTTTTCCACCACAAGATTACCTTTGTTATCATAGATCCACTCCATTTCGCCGACTACCTGTGAGCCGACAAAACGGTTGTTTACCGCATCGTAAACATGGGCATAGACCTTTCGGTCGCCGCGGTTCAGACCAACATATACAATGTGGTCGCGCCGTCCCGTGCCGTATGGGTCAAATGCCACAGCCTGCATATAGGCATAGTTGCTGAAAGCACTTATATCCACATTGGGCAGTGAACTGTCCGAGGCGGTGTTGCTATTGGATATAAAGCTTTGCAGGCTGTTAGCTGTACCTACATCTGCTATTTTGCCTGTGGTGCGACCGGTATATGTCTCAAAGTAAATCAGCTCATTCTGCTCCACCATAGCAAACGGGTGGTCAACATCGTAGCCGTAGGGGTTAGTCGTCTTGTCGTACCCCGCGGGGACGGTGTTTTTCATCAGCGAATTTGCCGCATCCGATGAAAAGGTCGGACTGTCCGAGCCGTCCTCGGCAAATGACGAAAACGGCAGACTTGCGGCTATCATCGCAACAGCCAGCACCGCACTTATCGCTCGTCGAAAAATGAATTTCTTGTTCATAGTTCATACTCCTTCAAAATCGGGTTTACCGCATACAGCGGCAGAATAGAAAATAAAAAAATGAGTCATATAGCTCTTATTAAATATTATATCATAATGCGGAGATTTCGGGCGTGTCGTTTACGCTGTATTGTTGTCGTTTACGTCGCAGAGAATTACACAGATAAAATATCGCTTGTCAAACGACGGATTTTAATGTAAAATAGTATACGGACAATCGGCACAATGAATTTTACTGTAAACGGGAGGTTTCTCGTCATAATGGAGAACAATATACAAAAATCTTTACGGTGGATATGCACGGCACTGTTTCCGATCCTTTGCATCGGAATGATATGGTTTTTGCAGAATTTCACTAAGCTTGATACATCTATACAATATATAGACTGGCAAACTGCCGTCAAAATCGGACAAGATGATTCGCTCACCGAGCTTGACTATTCCGTACCACCTGAAACAGGCGACAGGTTTCGGCTTGAAACAGTCATTCCCGCAAACAGCAAATACGGTAATCTGGTATTTGAAACGGCAGGAATGGATCTGACGGTCAGCATAGACGAAAAAGCGGTGTGGCAGTCCGAAACTCTTGTGCCCGAGGGAGCGGCAGGGCAGACCCAGGCGATTATTCCGCTGCCGCTCGATACCGAATGTAAGCTTACCGTTATCGGCACGGTGACCGACACGACAAGCATTATTTTCCCGCCTTTTCCGCGCTTTGTGCCTGTAGATGCGGAAGCAATCGAAAGCTACGCCTACGCGAATTATTACAGCATTCCTGCAGGTGCGACCGCTTTCATATCGCTGATGATCGCAGGTCTGTTTCTTTTGGGAATTGCGCGCAAAAATACGGATTGGAGTCTGATACCGCTTTTCCTTGCCTCTGTGGGGCTTACGATGCAATGGATCACCAAAGGAATGGGACATCATTTTCTCGATGACGGATTGGTCGATTTCCTTAATCGGCAGGAAATAGGCATTCTGTTGCTTGTGCTTTTGATAGTATATCTTGTGATGAACAGACAACGTAAATTCTGGAAATACTTTGGGGTTTCCGCCGCCGTAAGTGCCGTTACATTGGCTGTCGCATACATGGTATCGTTTTTCACAAACAGCCGCCTTTCAAAATATATCGGCAGGCTGATCTCAGATGTCACGGAGTTTTATGATTATTCAGGACTTCTGTATTGGATCACCGTCTGGACAGTCGCCGTATGTGCGGTCATCTCCGCCTATGCCGTAACACGTTCGATCATTTCGCAGCAGATGGAAGCCAAAACGCTCCGTCTGCGCAACGAGCTTATCATGAACAGCTATCATGCGATAGAAAGCAAGGTGACCGACAGCGCCGCCATTCGCCATGAAATGAAGCATAAAATAATCGCCCTTGATGCGCTGTATCAGAAGGGCGATTATAAGACGCTGGGGGAGCTGATCGGAGATATAAAACAGCAAAACGATCATCTGGCACAAACGCAGTTTACCGAAAATTTCACGGTCAATACGATCTTGCAGGACGCCGCTTACCGTGCGGCACAGTCTGACATCAGCTTTGATGTGCTGGTTTCTGTTCCGCCGCAGCTGACTGTTGCCGAAAGCGATTTATGCGAGCTTTTGATGAATATGCTTGATAATGCGTTGGAAGCCGCCGCGGAGGTTACCGACGGAAAACGGTTTGTCCGCTTTCAAATTGAAACAAAGAACGGCTTTCTTGCCGTCAAGTGTGAGAATTCATATTCCGGAAAGCGTAGACAAGACGCAGACGGCAACTATCTCACAACCAAAAATGATGCCGAAACCCACGGCTTCGGCTTAAAGCTGATGAACGCCGTCGCCGTTCGCTATCACAGCATTCTGGATATATTCACCTCGGAGGATCGGATCTTTACCGTGCAGACAGCACTTAAGCTGCCTAAAAAATAAATATTAAGAGGTCACCGCCGAATATAAGCGGTGACCTCTTTGTTATTGATTTATATATCGCACAAATGCGCTTTGAAAGGCTTTATAATAGGCTCTTCCCACCGGGAGCGTTTCGCCGCTTTGCAGAGAAAGCTCCGTTCTACCGATCTCACGCACCTCATTCAAATTCACAAGATAGCTGTTATGACAGCGGGCAAATTGCCCCGCAGGAAGTTGTTTTTCAAAATCCGAAAGCGAAAAATAATAGGTGCTGTTACCTGTACTTTGGTGGATTACTATGCTGTGATTATAGCTCTCGACATATCGTATGTCCGAAAAAGATAAATGCACCAGTTTATTTCCGATGTGAACCACAACGGTTTTCGGTATGTAATTCAGCTTCAGATCAGTGTGGATCGCACTTGCCAGTGCTTCCCGCCGTACAGGCTTTAAGAGAAAATGAATAGGTTGAACGCCGTATCCTTCGCTAAGATAATCCTCACACGCTGTCACAAAAATGATTGACACCCGATTACCTTTTTCTCTTAAAGAACGGGCAAGTTCCATACCCGTCATGCCGTCCATCTGAATATCCAATATCAGCAGGTCAAAGGGGCAGTTTTCGCTGTTAAGCCGTTTTTCAAGCTCTTGAGCCGAACAAAAAGGCTCAAGCTCATATTCAACACTGTCATCAGTTAAAATATCACTACAAAGAGAACATAAATTTTCTCGTATTATATCATCGTCATCGCAAATTGCGATACGGTATGCGTCCATCTTCTCACCTGCAAATTCGGAATTATTATATGTTATTATACCACAAATCAAATCGGCGTCAGCCGACACGGCGGAACGCCGTGCTTTTGTCAACAGACAAAAGGATTTGACGGAAAAATGTTCTCAGACTTGCGGTGCTCCGCAAGCCGTGCAAAGCACGGCAAAATCCGCTTTCGGCGGATTTTATGTCTGAGGTTATTATATCATATTTTCGAGCAGATTGCAACCGGGACGGTATAGTGGTTTGCTTATTACAGGTCAAAGGTCGGCTTTCTGCGGCTTTTTGTTAATTTTAGGAATAATTAAAATATGCACACCCCTTTGCCGAAAATGCACACCCTCACGACCTTTCGTTAAATAGTATAAAGGTAAAAAATAGAAAAGGCTCTGCGGTGACAGTTTTTCTGTCACCGCAGAGCCTTCTTTCGTTAAATTGTATCGATAAATCCCATTAAATAAAGACTTTCGGATAAAGAAAACGGACACCAATCCCGATACGCTTTGTATCAAAATTGGTGTCCTGTTATGGTCGAGGTGACAAGATTTGAACTTGCGACCTCTGCGTCCCGAACGCAGCGCTCTACCAAACTGAGCCACACCTCGATATGATCCCTCTTTTTCAAGAGGGAAGAGTATTCAATTAATATTCTACGCCGTAAGTGCTACGGTACTGCTTCATAGCGTCAAGGTACTGCTTGCCCTCGATAACACCGTTTTCAATGGCACTGATTATGTCATTGATATTAACAATTGAGTAAACCTTTACGCCGAAATCCTTATCGGCAGACTGAACTGCGCTTAAGTCGCTGTCAAGCGCTTTTTCCATACGGTCAACTGTTATTACCATTGCTGTAACGTTTATGTCAGCTGCACCTTTAAGCTTGGGAAGTACCTCTCTAAGAGCCTTGCCTGATGTCATAACGTCTTCGATAATAACTACCTTATCACCGTCAGCGAGCTGTTTACCTACAAACATACCGCCTTCGCCGTGATCCTTGACTTCTTTTCTGTCAAAGCAGTAGCTTGCATCAACGCCGAACTTGTTGAACAGTGCTACACAAGCACTTACTGAAAGGGGAATACCTTTGTAAGCAGGTCCGAACAGAACATCGGCTTCGATACCGTTATCGTGAATGCACTCTGCATAGAACTCACCGAGCTTTGCAAGCTGTGCACCGGTCTTGTAGTTACCTGTGTTTATGAAGTAAGGAGCTTTTCTTCCGCTCTTGAGTGTGAACTCACCGAATGTAAGAACTCCGCTGTCAACCATGAATTTGATAAAACTCTCTTTGTACGTCATAATGTTCTCCTTTTCGGTCGTTACTCCAAAACTTAACGCTATATATTATAGCATATCGGATTTGCCTTGTCAAGTCTTTCCGGTGAAATCATCAAATTTAAGCTTTTTGAGCTCTTCGCAAACTATGTCAGATATCTTGGCAAAAGCCATGCGGTAGCTACAGGGCAGACCTTTTTCCGCTCGGTTACAGTTATAGTGACCGTCCAGGCAACGGCTGAACATATATGTACCCTCAACTGCTTCTACAACATCGTAAAGTGAAAGCTCGGACGGAGCTTTGCTCAGTTCGTATCCACCTTTTGTACCCTTGTATGAATTTACTATGTCGGCAGAACCCAGCTTTCTGAGTATTTTCATAGCGAATGTCTGCGGAACGGATGTCTTTTCGGATATCGTCTTTGCATCCAGTCTTCCTGAGTTCTTAGCCATAAAATCGACTATCCTTATTGCATAGTCGGTTTCCAGAGTAATGTGCATCTGTTACTCCTTATCAGTCCAGAAAATCCTTCAGCTTCTTGCTTCTTGATGGATGTCTCAGCTTTCTGAGTGCCTTTGCTTCTATCTGTCTGATACGCTCTCTTGTTACATCGAATTCCTTGCCGACTTCTTCAAGAGTTCTCGGTCTGCCGTCTTCAAGACCGAATCTTAAACGCAGTACCTTTTCTTCACGGGGAGTAAGCGTACCGAGTATCTCGCTGAGCTGCTCCTTGAGCAGTGTTCTTGATGCGGCTTCAGCAGGTGCGGGTGCGTCCTCGTCGGGGATAAAGTCGCCTAAGTGGCTGTCTTCCTCTTCACCGATAGGCGTTTCAAGGGAAACCGGATCCTGTGAAATCCTGAGTATTTCTCTTACTCTGTCAACTGTTATGCCAAGCCTGTCGGCAATCTCCTTGGGCGTAGGTTCATGACCGTTCTCATGTAAAAGCTGGCTTGATACCTTCTTTACCTTTGTAATAGTTTCTACCATATGAACAGGTATTCTTATAGTTCTCGCCTGATCGGCGATGGAACGTGTGATAGCCTGTCTTATCCACCATGTGGCATATGTTGAGAACTTGTAGCCCTTTGTATAGTCGAACTTCTCGACTGCCTTTATAAGACCGAGGTTGCCTTCCTGAATAAGGTCAAGGAACTGCATACCTCTGCCGACATATCTTTTAGCTATGCTGACAACAAGTCGCAGGTTAGCTTCGCTAAGACGTTTTCTTGCGTACTTGTCGCCCTGAGCCATACGTGTTGCAAGCTCAATTTCTTCTTCCGCGGAAAGCAGAGGCACTCTGCCTATTTCCTTAAGATAGATTTTTACAGGGTCGTCGATAGCAATGCCTTCTGACGAAAGGGAAGACTCAAAGTCGTCGCTGTCCGTAAAGTCAAGCGCACTGTCAAGATCTTCGTCTGCTGAGAAGTCATCAACTATTTCAATGTTGCTGTTTTCAAAATCGTCATAGAGCTTGTTTATTTCATCGGCGTCGAAGTCAAGCTCTTCCAGTACATCGGTAATTTCCTTTGTGGTGAGTTTACCGTTCTGCTTGCCGTGATTTATGAGTTCGTTTATTTTGCTGTCTGCCATATTTATCTTTCCTTTCAGGACTTGACGTCATGATTTTTTGTTCTTTATTCTATCGGCAAATTGCCGTAGTTCGTCTGCCGACATATCTGTCACTTTCTTTGTCTGTTTTTTATCTCTGTATTTTATAAGTACATTCAGATAATCGTTCAGTCTGTCCACGCTGTACGGTAAATCGTTGTTATCGTGTATCAGCTTGTATATTGATGCCACTTCCTCCGCAGTATATCTTTCGGAGAGTACAGCAACGTCATTTGACAGACCGCACGATATCATAGCTGTAAGGTCAATGAACAAACGCTTGTTGAACTCGGTCACAAAGTCGTCTGAGGTTATCTTGTCGGTAATCTTTTTCAAAAAGTCGGGGGAGTGAAACAAAAACGCTATAATACCGCGCTCTGCCTGTGTTTCTACAGGATAGCGCGAGGCTTCCGGATTTATCTTGTCCCTTGTGCGTGTTCCGCTCAGTATCTCTTTACGCCGATCGTTTTCCTTCGCCTTAAACCTCCTGCGCAATATCTGATTTACTGCAATATCAACATTTGCACGGTTTACATCGCACTCCTGAGATATGCTTGAAATATATACGGCGCGGTCTATAGAACTGTTTATATTCGCTATAAATTCGACCGCTTTTTTCAGATACTCCGATTTTCCTTCCGGCGTTGTCAAATCAACGGTGGTGCGTAGCTTTTTCAGCTCATATTCCATACCTGATTCACTGCCGTCAATCAGCATCCTGAACGCTTCTTTTCCGAATTTTTTAATATATTCGTCAGGGTCTTTCGCACCCCGCATTGTGAGAACGTTCGCCGATATTCCCACCTTATCCAGAATATTCATCGCTCTGGCGGTGGCTTTCTGACCTGCGTCATCGCTGTCGTATGCAAGAATGACTTTTTTAAAACCGAGGTTTGCTATTGTCCGTGCGTGAGCGTCTGTTATAGCAGTGCCGCAGGTCGCAACGGCATTTTTGAAGCCTGCCTGAAACATTGAGATAACGTCAAGGTTTCCCTCGCACATTATCAGTGTATTTTCGCCTGCGTTTTTTGCGTGATTCAGGCTGTACAGGAATGTACTCTTATTATAGACTACAGTCGCTTTAGTATTAAGGTATTTCCTGTTATCATCTCCTCCTATTACACGCCCGGAAAACCCGACAATGTTACCTCTTACATCAATAAACGGAAACATAACCCTATACTTGAAAAAGTCAAAGTAATTATCACTTTTTGATGATTTTGAAAGCAATGACGCTTCTTCCATCTCTGCATCTCCGTATCCGAGTGAATGCATATGATTTTTCAGCGTATCCCAGCTGTCTGGAGCATAGCCCAAACCATAAGTCCGTATCGTATGGTCTGTAAGCCCTCTGTTGTATAGATAATCAAGACCTTCCTTGCCGGCGGGCGAGTAAAGATATTTGTGGAAAAATCTTCCTGCTTCGCGATTCATCTCAAGCGTCCTTGAACGCTTTTTTGCACCGTCATCTCCGCCGTCTTCAGGCATCGGTATGCCGACTCTCTGCGCAAGGAACTTTACGCTTTCTATGTAGTCAAGATGCTCGTAAAGTCGTATGAAATTTATAACATCTCCTGCCGCTCCGCAGCCGAAGCAATAAAAGCTCTGGGTTGCAGTGTATATGTGGCAGGAAGGAGTTTTTTCCGAATGGAAAGGACAGTTGCAGACATAGTCTGTACCAGTCTTTTTGAGCGGTACATACGATGAGATGACATCGTATATATCATTGCTTTCTTTGACTCTTAAAAGAAAGTCCTCCGATAAACGCATCGTTTTTCCTTTCTTTATTTACATTGTATCAATATGACCAGCTCTTCGGGATGCAAAGCTCCTTGAAGTAGTCAACCGCAAAGTCGTCCGTCATTCCGCTGATAAAGTCGCAGACTGCGCGTTCTTTGCCGTACTCCTTCGCAAAACCGATATATAGTTCAGGCATTTTCCCGGGAGAATTTATAAAGTATCTGTACAGATACTCGACTATATGGCACGCCTTGCCTTTTTCGGCATTTGTGCTGGGTGCAAAATACACATAGTCAAACATAAACTTTCTCAGTTCGTCGTGTGCCTGCTTTGTTACATCATCGTAACGTATAAGATCTGTGCTGTTGGCAATTATCGATTTAATGAGCGTTGTTATACGTTGACTCTTTGTTTCGCCAAGCACAGAGATGGGCCCTTTTGGAAGATCCTCCTGTCTGAGCACACCGCCTCTTATTGCGTCCTCAATATCGTGGTTTATGTACGCTATCTTGTCGCTGAACTTTACTACCTGTCCCTCAAGCGTTCCCGCTGTTGCGTTGGTGTGGCACAGAATGCCGTCAATGACTTCATCGGTAAGATTAAGCCCTTTGCCGTTTTTCTCAATAATCTCAACCACACGCTTGCTTTGCTCATAGTGTCGGAAATGTCCGGGGACAAGCTGATCAAGTGTGCGTTCGCCGTCGTGACCGAACGGTGTATGACCCAGATCGTGACCAAGCGCTATTGCTTCGGTAAGATCCTCGTTAAGACGTAATGCTCTTGCAATCGTCCTTGCAATCTGCGATACTTCAAGAGTGTGCGTCAGCCGTGTTCTGTAATGATCCGACTTCGGAATAAGAAAAACCTGCGTCTTATGCTTCAACCGTCTGAAAGAGTTGCAATGTATGATCCTGTCACGATCTCTCTGGAAGTCTGTGCGGATATCGCAGGGAGTTTCGTATACCTTTCTGCCTTTTGAGTCTGTACTCTTGCAGGCATAGGGCGACAGAGTCATATTTTCTATTTCCTCTGTAATCATACGGGGTAATTTATCCATACCGAACACACCCTTTCATCACTGTCTGTGACAAATCGAAGATGAGCGATACCGGATCGTTCATCTTCATAAATAATATACTGAGAATTTTTATAAAAGTCCTTTAATTTTTTAAAATAATTTAAAATTCGACATAACCGCGGGCAAGCTTTTCTATATTCACCTTGCCGTTGCATTTGTCGATAAGCTTTGCGGTAAGACTGTCGGTAAGTTCTGTCCTGACATCTGCAAAAACGCATACGCTGTCAGTATATTCCGTATTGCGTATAATAGCTTCATATTCGGGCAGAACCGAACTGATTATACCATACATTGTGTAATCACAGCTTATTTTAAGGCTGTCCGCAACTTCCATAGTGACAATTTCGGAGTTTGCGAGTGCCATTGACGCACCTTTTGAGTAGGCGTGTACGAGTCCGCCTGTTCCGAGAAGAATACCTCCGAAATAACGGGTGACAACACATACAACGTCTGTAATGCCGTTTTTAGACAGCACGTCATAAATCGGCATACCGGCAGTGCCGCCGGGTTCACCGTCGTCGCTGTGCCTGCCTGTATTATTGTGTCGCAGTATATAGGCATAGCAGTTGTGCGTCGCCTTTCTGTGCATAGCCCTTATTTCACTTATAAAAGTCACGGCTTCTTCTTCGGTGGCGGCAGGGGATATGTAGCCTATGAACTCCGATTTCTTTTCGGTAAACGAAGCTTCGGTACGCTTTCTTATTGTCTTATAGCTCAATATCTGCCCCTATCAGCCTTTAGTGCCTTTTAATGCCGAGCGGGTCTTTCTGACATCGGCAAGATTGCCGGTCAGCAGTTCGTCAACTCTGCTGAGCATATTCTCAACATAGTCGTTGGTGGCGTTTCTGATTTCCTTAGACTTTGTCTGTGCCGCAGTCAGTATCTCGTGTGCTCTCTGCTGAGCCTGTTTTGTTATTACTTCTTCCGATACCATAACCTTGGCTTTTTCTTCAGCTTTTCTTATGATGCTCTCAGCCTCTGCCTTTGCGTCGTTGATAATGACCCTGCGGTCGTTTACAAGCGCCTGAGCCTGCTTGATTTCTCCCGGAAGATTAAGTCTTACCTGCTTTACAAGTTCTCTGAACTGCTCAACATCAATAAGTGATCTGCCTCCTGTAAGGGGAATATTCTTTGATCTGTCAAGCTCGTCGTCCATTGCTTCAAGTATTTCGTCGATGCTCATTTTAATACCGTCCTTTCAAAAATTTCATTTATATTCTTCGCAATCAGTAGCGTTTCAATCTTTCGTTTATTCTGTCAAGTATACATTCAGGGACAAAATCGCTTATATCTCCGCCGAACATCGCTATCTGCTTTACCATACTTGACGACAGATAGGTATATTCGCTCTTTGATGTAAGGAAAATCGTTTCGGCTTTGTAGCAAAGCTTCCTGTTTGCCTGAGCCATCTGAAATTCGTACTCGAAATCGGATATTGCACGCAGACCTTTTACTATCACGTCTGCGTTCTTTTCGTTGAAATAGTCTATAAGAAGTCCCTCGTTGCTGTCAACCTCAACGTTGCCGATACCTTCGGCAACCACGCTTTCACGCAGGAACTGCTTTCTTTCTTCTATTGTAAAACTGCACGGCTTGAGCGGATTTACCGACACAAGCACTATTACCTTATCAAACAGTTTCGATGCCCTTGAAATGATTTCAAGGTGTCCGTATGTCACGGGATCAAAACTACCGGGATATATGGCTGTTTTCATGATTTATTCCTCTTCTTCCGTCTGTGGTTTTCTGTAGAATGTAAGACTGCTTTTGCCGTATTTCTTCGATTTTGTGATAACAAATCCGTTTACTTCTTCGGGCAGTCTGCAACCGGGTTCGTGTTCGCAAACAATCACGCCTGTGTCCTTCATTTTTTCCGTAAGAGCCGGAAGAGAACGCTGGATAAGGCTTTTTTCGTAAGGCGGGTCGAGCAGGGCAATGTCGAATTTCTCTCCTGTGGTTCTTAAGAATGCGGAGTTCGGCATATTGACAATCTCGCACTGACTTTCAAAGCCGACGTGTGAAACATTCTGCTTTATGAACTTTATTGAGTTCTGACTGCTGTCCACAAGATACGCTTTTTTAGCACCTCTGCTTACAGCTTCTATCCCAAGCTGACCGGAGCCTGAAAATAAATCGAGCACTACGCTTCCTTCAATTTCAAACTGTATAGCGCTGAATATTGCCTCTTTTACGCTGTCCTTTGTGGGACGCACGTCAAGCCCCTCCGGTGCAATCAGCTTTCTGCCTCTTGCTGTTCCTGTGATTACTCTCATCTTATTCCCTTTCCTTTGTCAATCAAAAATTCTCTTGTATAAAATCGTATATTTCTTTTGCTTTTTCTTCTTTAACTTTAGCTACAGATGCAATCTCATCGGGAGATGCGTCCTTGAGTGCCTGCTTTGTCTTGAAATGCTTTATCAGAGCGAGCGCTTTTGCTTGTCCTATGCCCTTGATTTTTGTAAGTTCCAGTTCATAAGTCTTTTTCTTATGCGTCTGTTGCTGGAATGAAAGCGAGAAGCGGTGAACCTCGTCCTGAATGTTTGTCATCAGCGAAAACAGCTTCCTGTTGGCGTTTATCTGTATTTCTTCCCCCTGTGCCGCAATCGCTCTTGTGCGGTGCTTATCATCCTTTACAAGTCCGTATAGTGGTATTGAAACATTCATACTGTCAAGCACCTGCTGTACAGCGTGTACATGACCCTTTCCGCCGTCCAGAAGAATAAGGTCCGGCAGCGGCGCAAAGCTCTCGTCGCCGTCAAGATAACGCTGTATGCGTCTTTGCAATACCTCCTGCATACACGCATAGTCGTTCTGACCGATAACGTTCTTTATTGTGAATTTCCTGTATCCTGCCTTATACGGTCTGCCGTTGCGGTACACTATCATACCGCCGACCCTGCTGTCCTCTCCGAGATTTGATATATCATAGCTTTCGATAACTGTAGGTATCTTAGATAAGCCCAGCAGCTTTGCAAGATCCTCCAGTGCGTTTATTTCCTTTACCGTCCTGCCGACCTTCATCGAAAGGTACTCAGAGGCGTTCTGCTTTGCCAAAAGCACCCTTGATAATCCTTCGCCTCGCTGAGCCACCGTGACAGTAACTTTATGTCCGCAAAGAGCGGAGAAGTATTCTTCGAGGATTGCACTGTCCTCCATTTCCTTGTCTATATAGATCTGTTTCGGAATCGCATCTGTCCTTGCGCTGTAGTATTCGACCAGAAAATCTGACCGCATCTGTCCGGGGTCGTATTCATCGCCGATGAAAAAATTCATCTTGTCGGTTATTCTTCCGCCACGGTAGCACATAACAGCAATACTTGCAAGCTCAACGTTCTGAGCCAGTGCTACAACGTCAAAATCGTATGTCTTATCGGAGAATATGTCCTGACCGTCCTTCATTTTCTCAATTGCGTTTATACGGTCACGGAGCTTTGCGGCTTTCTCAAACTCGAGATTCTCCGATGCTTCGTACATCTGCTCGGTAAGACGTTCTACGCTCGCCTTACTGCCGTTTTGCATATACTCTATTGCAGAGTGTATAAGGCTGTTGTATTCGTCCTGCTTTATCTTGCCGGTGCAAACGCCCATACATCTTTTTATATGATAATTAAGGCATGGACGCTCTTTTCTGAAATCTCTCGGAAAGACCTTGTGACAGGACGGGAACATAAAAATCCTGTTGACCTCATCGACCGCCTGCTTTGCGGTAAATCCGCTCGTGAACGGACCGAGATACTCCGCATTTTTGTCGTTGCAGTTGAGCGCATAAGTAATTCTCGGATATGGCTCTTTTGTGACTTTTATATAATTATAGCCCTTATCGTCCTTTAGCAGTATATTATATTTGGGGTTGTACTGCTTTATCAGACTGCATTCAAGAACAAGTGCGTCAAGCTCGCTCGGTGTGACGATGAAGTCGAAATCATAGATGTTTTCGACCAGCTTTCTTGTCTTTGCGTTATGGCTCTCAAGCGCATGGAAATAAGTTGTTACACGGTTCTTGAGTGCTTTGGCTTTTCCTACATAGATAATCTTACCTGTCTTGTCTTTCATAAGATACACTCCGGGGGAGAGCGAAAGCTTATTCGATTTATCTCTTAAAAAGCCAAGTCTTTCGTTCAACGGTATCACACTCCGAAAAAAACATTAAATTATCCGTATAGATATTTATATTTTATCATTTTTCAGGTATGATTACAAGTACTTTTTAAAAATAATGACGAATAACGGCACAATGTGTTTTTCTGCCTGTTTAAAAAATGCTTTGACTTTTAGAGCTGAGTGGTGTATAATAACAAGAGATATATTTTTATCCTGAAAAGAGAGGTTTATTTTATGAGAGCAGTAGTTGCGGTTATTGGTAAAGATACAGTCGGTATTCTTGCAAAGGTTAGTAATATCTGTGCGGAGTGCAATGCAAACGTTATGGACGTTACACAGACGATAATGCAGGATCTTTTTGCTATGACAATGCTTATTGACATTACAAAGTGTTCCGTTGATTACAACGTACTTGCAGATAAGCTGAAAGCGGCAGGTAATGATATGGGACTTCAGATTCATGTTATGCACGAAGATATCTTCAATTCGATGCACAATATATAATTACATACGGGAGAAACTAAATGTTCAATTCAAAAGATATTCTTGAAACCATCAAGATGATACAGGAAGAAAATCTTGATATCCGTACAATAACAATGGGTATCTCGCTTCTTGACTGTATCGACAGTGATATAGACAAATCCTGCGAAAAGGTATACGAGAAGATGATGCGTGTTGCTGAGCATCACGTTGAAACAGGCGAGATAATAGAGAAGCGCTACGGTATTCCGATTATCAACAAGCGTCTTTCCGTAACACCTATCTCGATGCTTGCGGCAGCCGCAAAGGGAAGCCCCGTAAAGTTCGCAAAAACTCTCCAGAGAGTAGCAGAGGGTACGGGCGTAAACTACATCGGCGGTTATTCCGCACTTGTTCAGAAGGGTTTTGCGGCAGGTGACCTTGAGCTTATAAACTCTATACCCGAAGCGCTTGCCGAAACATCAAACGTATGTTCTTCAGTCAATGTCGGCTCTACAAGAGCGGGTATCAATATGGATGCCGTTGCTCTTATGGGTAAAATCATAAAGCAAGCTTCTGAAGCAACTAAGGATAACCATTGTTTCGGTGCCGCAAAGATAGTGGTTTTCTGCAATGCCGTTGAGGATAATCCTTTTATGGCAGGTGCGTTCCACGGTGTCGGCGAGGCGGATTGCGTTCTTAATGTCGGCGTAAGCGGACCGGGCGTTGTTCGTTCCGCACTTTCCAAGATGCCCGACGCAAGCATAAGCGAGGTCGCAGAGCAGATAAAGAAAACCGCATTCAAGATCACCCGTATGGGTCAGCTTGTAGGCGCTGAGGCAAGCAAGATGCTCGGTGTACCCTTCGGTATCGTTGACCTTTCACTTGCTCCTACTCCCGCAGTAGGCGACAGTGTTGCGCATATCCTTGAAGAGATCGGTCTTGAGAGCTGCGGCGCACACGGTACGACAGCCGCACTTGCAATGCTGAACGACGCAGTAAAGAAGGGCGGCGTAATGGCATCCTCAAGCGTAGGTGGTCTTTCGGGCGCATTTATCCCCGTATCAGAGGACGCAGGTATGATAGACGCTGTAAACCGTGGCGCATTATCAATAGAAAAGCTCGAAGCCATGACAGCCGTTTGCTCTGTCGGTCTTGATATGATAGCTGTTCCCGGCGATACATCAGCCGATACGATCTCGGCAATCATCGCAGACGAAGCCGCTATAGGTATGGTAAACTCAAAGACAACGGCAGTCCGTGTAATTCCCGCAATAGGAATGAAGGAGGGCGATACGCTTGAGTTCGGCGGTCTGTTCGGAAGCGGTCCGGTAATGAAGCTCAGCAAGTTCTCCTCGTCAAAATTCATTTCAAGAGGCGGACGTATTCCCGCACCCTTACAGAGCCTTAAAAACTAACATTGAACCGCAGGACATCCTGCGGTTTTTCAATATGCCGATATTTGCGTTCGACAGGAAAAAGTGTTGTCAAGGATATTATCATACAAATTTTTCGAAGTCTTTTTGGTAATTATTGTGCTTGTATTTTGAAGATAATTGTAGTAAACTTAATTATGATTTTAGATTTATATGTAGCTTTCAGAAAGGTGGTGTTCCGATGGATGTAATCAGCGAGATTATCGCTTATGAAAAGCACGCTGAAGAAATTGTGGCAGATGCTGATAAAAAAGCTAAAGCTATTCTTTCGGATGCGGCGATTCTCCGTGAAAAAGAACGTATCAGCTACGAAGAAGAACGCAGCGATAAGATAAACAGTTATCACGATGAGCTTAAAAAGAGCGGAGAAGAGCATTACTCGGCAACAACAGCCGAGTGTAACGCTGTCATAACCCGTCTTGACGACGAATTTTCAAAGAATAAGGAAAGATGGACTGACGAGATATACAAAAGTATTGTTTCTGTCAACTGACAGCACACAATAAGCATTCGGAGGTGATTTCATGTCGGCAGGTTCAGCGGCGGTCATAGCCAAAGCGAGAGCTAAGTACGGCAAACTTCTGAGTCTTGATGAATATAAGACTTTAATCTCAAAGGCAAATGTCGGCGAGATTGTAACACAGCTGAAAACATACGATGATTTCGATAAGGATTTTTCGGGCGTTGACAATACCGTAAGGCGCAGTCAGGCAGAAAGACTTATGGAAAAACGGCTTTTCAGAGTATATGACGAGCTGAGAAAATTCTGCCCGGGCAGTAAAAACAAGTTCTATGATTTTCTGCTTATACAGGAAGAGGTAAAACAGATAATAAATGCGGCAATGTATATCGGCGCAGGCGTTTATGATCTGTTCATCCCCGGCTTTCCTGGATATCTGACGGGTATCTGTTCGTTCGATATTCAGGGACTTTCAAATGCGAGAACATATGACGAAATACTGGATGTTCTGAAGGGTACGCCGTATTATGATGTTCTTGCTCCTCTTTCTGACGGAACTAAGACTTTTCCTTCCATCGTTTCTGTTGATTATGAGCTTACAAAATATCTTTATGCAACGCTTTTTGCATATATAAAAAAGGGTATGTCCGGCGGCGAACGCTCGGAAGTTGAAAAGTGTATGCGCAGACGTTGCGATATGTACAATATCAAGATATGCTATCGGCTGAAAGGACTTTTCAAAATGTCAACCGAAGATGTGGTTGCGCATACTCTGCCTTTTTGCGACAGATTCGACAAAAAGACAATGGAACAGATACTGACGAAAGCCGATAACGAGCCGATACTGCCGCTTCTGCTGAAGCTCCCTTATTTCAAGGATATTAACGAGGAGCAGGCAACGGACATCGAAACGGCAGTATATACGTCTAACAAACGTTATTATGACGCAAAGCTCGCATTGTCACAGTGCGACAGCACGGTTATATATTCACTGACTGAGCTTTTGCAGATTGAAAACAGAAATTTAACAACTGTGATAGAGGGCGTAAGATATTCGCTCGAGCCGTCACAGATAGAAAAAATGCTGATATTATAGAGCAAATATACAGCGAAAGGAATGATATAATGGCAGTTGAGAAGATGTCACTTATATCGGTCAGCGGACCTCTCAAAAAAGTCAATAAAACTCTTGTGCGATGTTGTGAAACAAAATGCTTTCACATTGAGCCGTCATTTTACACTATGACTTACGGTTCCGCCCACTTCAAGACGCTCAAGGATAAGGATATCTACGGCGGTCTTATGAAACGAGCGGATATACTGTCATCGGGACTGGGCGTCAAGGAAAAATCAGTTCCTTATGATGATATACAGATGGAAGCGATCCACGACTTTGATATGTACTTCACAGAGCTTGAACAACGTGTGATGCCTCTCATTGAACAGAAGAACGAGCTTGAGAAATCTATAGACGAATACCGGCAGGTATCAAGACAGGTAGGAAATCTGTCAAACATAAATGTTGATTTCAAGGATTTGTTCAATTGTAAGCACGTCAAGATACGTTTCGGTAAATTGCCGTCCGAAAGCTATACAAAGCTTGAGTTCTACAGTGAAAAAGGTTTCGTTTTCGAGCCTCTTGAAGAAAAGGACGGCTATGTCTGGGGATTGTATTTCGCCCCTGTGGAAGAAAGCGTGCAGATAGACGATATCTTCAGAAGCCTTTATTTTGAACGTATACGTCTTCCTGATTTTCTTCACGGCGATGGTGAAACTGCAACGGCAGAGCTTAACAGACAGATAAAAGAGTTTGATGTAAAGCTGAAAGATGTTGAAGCTAAACTTACCGAAGTAAAACAGTCGGAAGAAAAGCAGTTTGATAAAGTCCGCAGTAAGCTTACGTTCCTCAACAACAGCTATGAGCTGAGAAGTCAGGTTTCGGTAATCAACAATAAATTCTATATGGCTGGTTTTGTTCCGACAAGAGAAGTCGAAAAATTCAGGGAGCATATGTCGACCGTATCAGATATTGTTATCGAGGAAAAGAAATATTTCGTCGATGACAGGATGAAACCTCCGACAAAACTCAGAAACAACTGGCTGTTCAGACCGTTTGAGATGTTCGTCAATATGTACGGCTTACCGTCATACACGGGCATCGACCCCACGCCGTATGTAGCAATCACATATATGCTGATATTCGGAATAATGTTCGGCGATCTAGGACAAGGGCTTGTAATCTCGCTTTTCGGATTTATCCTTACAAAGTGGAAAAATGTAAAGCTCGGTCCTATAATGGAGCGTATCGGCATAAGCTCGGCGATATTCGGCTGTCTTTACGGATCGGTGTTCGGAAATGAAGATATAATAAAACCTTTCTTCCATATCGAACCGCTTTACTCTGTACTCGGAAAGCCGAACAGCATATTCCAGATATCAACCTATCTGCTTATAGCGGCACTTGCGATAGGTGTCATATTGATAGTGGTTTCAATGACGATGAATATCGTGCTGTCATTCAGGCGCAAGGATTATTCATCCGCACTGTTCGGAGCAAACGGCATAACCGGTATGATATTCTATATCGCAGTCGTAGCGGCGGCAGGGCTTCAGCTCGGATTCGGCATTGAGATGTTCACGATGCCGTATATACTGTTACTGATTGTTCTTCCGCTTGTCATAATGATGTTCAAGGAACCTCTTGCAAATCTTGTCGCAAATTCTATAAAGCATAATGTAGTCAACCTCAAGCACAAGACAGTTGCAGACGCAGCAATAATGGCTTCAGATACGCTCAGTGAAGAAATGCTCAGAAAAACAAGAGAAGACCTTGAAAAGCTGAACGATCTGAAATTTGTCCGTGCGGTTTACGGAAAGATGCCCCGTGAAAGCTATGACAAGCTCGGATACTTTACCGACAAGGAATTTGTGTTCATTCCTATCACCGAAAACGACGATAACGTCTACGGCGTTTATTTCGTATCAAAACAGCACAGAACAATGGTAGATGATATATTCGCAGGATTGTATTTTGAACGTATGAAGATGCCTGCAGAGCTTACCTCGCCCGGAAAACCGGCGCAGGAAAGCCCCGATAAGCCCAAGGAAAAGAAATCAGTGGGTAACTTCATCATCGAGGGCATCATCGAATTATTTGAAACCTGTCTTTCCTATCTTACGAACACGATGTCATTTCTTCGTGTCGGCGGATTTATATTAAGCCACGCAGGTATGATGCTTGTTGTCGGCGTTTTAGCCGGTGACGGCGGTGTCGGTACCGTGATTGTACAGATACTCGGAAACGCTTTCGTAATCGGTATGGAGGGATTCCTTGTAGGCATTCAGGTATTAAGACTTGAATTTTATGAGATATTCGGTCGCTTCTATGTAAGCGACGGAAAGAGCTTTGAGCCGCTTAAGGCTAATTTGAATTAATTTCGGGAGGAACTGAAAAATGTTACTGTTTTTACTGCCTTTATTTGCACTGGCGCTGATTATGCTGCCGTTCTTTGTTATGCTTAAGAGAAGAAAAGAGGGTAAGCCCTTAAAGACAAGAAAAGCTATACTTATAAATGCAGGCTCGTTTATCGGCGTTATGGTCATGATGAGCGTATTCGTACCGCTTTTCGCATTTGCTTCGGCTGAAGGTGCCGCAGAAGCCGCACAGACAGCGCTCAGCGTAGGCGACGGTCTTAAGTATCTCGGTGCGGCGCTTGCAACAGGTCTTGCAACAATCGGTACAGGTATTGCCGTAGGCGGTGCCGCTCCCGCAGCTATCGGAGCTACCGCAGAAAACGACAAGAACTTCACGAAGGCTCTTATCTTCGTTGCACTCGGCGAAGGTGTCGCTATCTACGGACTTCTGATTTCGATACTTATCCTTTATTCATAATAGCCGAAAGGTACAGAAAAATGAAATTTTTTCTTATCAGTGATAACACAGATACACAGATGGGTATGCGTCTTGCAGGGATCGAAGGCATAGTAGTAAGCCGACCCGAAGAAGTCACGGATGCACTGGAAAAAGCAAAGGCCGATAAAGACATCGGCGTTGTACTTATGACGGAAAAGCTCATCAATATGTGCAAACAGACAGTGTATGATATGAAACTGAACAGCACAAAGCCGCTGATAGTGGAGATACCCGACCGACACGGAACATCGGATATAAGCAAATCCATTGACGGCTATGTGCGTGATGCAATAGGACTGAAACTATAATTAATCAGAAGGGAGCAGCTGTATGCCGGAAGTTCAGGACAGAATAGAAAAGCTGGGCAATTCAATTCTTTCCGACGCTCAGAAAAAAGCGGAAGAAATAATCAGCAAGGCACAGCAGCAGGCTGACGAGCTGACAGAGCAGGCGAGAGAGCAGTACAGACGCAGTGAAGAAAACGAGGTTGCACTCGACAGGCAGAAGACCCATACTCTTTACGCAAAGGAATTATCAAAGAGCGACTTTGCCGCACATAAGTCGGTGCTTGCGCACAGATGTGAGCTTGTAGACAGCTTGTTTGAAGATATTAAGAATAAACTTGAAGAATTTGCAAAGAGCGATAAATATAGCGGATTTATGACCGCTCTTGCCGAAAAAGCAGACAAAGAGCAGGCTTTCAGCAAAGACTGCGTGATAAATGTCGGCAGAAACGATAAACGGCTTGCCGATGATATAGCGCAAAAATACGGCATCGGTGTTGCTGTTGACCGTAATATTGAGCTTGGCGGATTGTCTGTTTACTATCCGTCGGAAAATATATATATCGACTATACGCTTGACCTTGCTTTAGAACAGGAGCGAAAGGCTTTTGTGGCAGGTCACGGCGAACTGTCACTATAACGGGAGGAGTTGCAATGAACTGTATTTATGCGATTAACGGACCCGTTGTAAAGGTCAGGGATACAAAATCGTTCTCAATGCGTGAGATGGTAATGGTCGGTAAGAGCAAGCTCATAGGAGAGGTAATCGGCGTAACCGATGAAATGACAACGATTCAGGTTTACGAGGGTACGGCAGGACTTATGCCGGGCGACCCCGTAGAGCCTACAGGAACACCTATGAGCGCAACGCTCGGACCCGGTATAATATCCAATATTTATGACGGTATCCAGCGTCCGCTTAAAGCTATGACGGCCCTCAGCGGCGTATATGTTACTGAGGGCAGTGCAATAGCCGCACTCGATGAAGAACGTGAATTTGATGTCACTGTGACTGTAAAGGTCGGCGATAAACTGCACGGCGGAGATATATATGCGCAGTGTCCCGAAACGCCGCTTATTACACACAGATGTATGGTACCTCCTTATACTGAGGGTACAGTAGAATATGTTGCGCCTGACGGCAAGTATAAGGTCAACGATGTGATAGTAAAACTCAGGATAGACGAAGAAACTGTGCAGGAGCTTACTCTTGTACAGAAGTGGCCTATCAGAACGCCAAGACCTATAAATAAGCGTCTGCCGATCTCAAAGCCGCTTATTACCGGACAGCGTATAGTAGATACCGTGTTACCGCTTGCAAAGGGTGGTACAGCCGCTATACCCGGCGGTTTCGGTACAGGTAAGACGATGACTCAGCATCAGCTCGCAAAGTGGTGCGATGCGGATATTATCGTGTATATAGGTTGCGGTGAGCGTGGAAACGAGATGACTCAGGTACTTGAGGAATTCTCTGAACTTATCGACCCGAAGTCGAACCGTCCGCTGACGGACAGAACGGTGCTTATTGCGAATACTTCAAATATGCCCGTAGCCGCCCGTGAAGCGTCTATCTATACCGGCATCACGCTTGCCGAGTATTATCGTGATATGGGTTATCATATTGCTATAATGGCGGATTCAACATCACGCTGGGCGGAGGCATTGCGTGAAATTTCCGGACGACTTGAAGAAATGCCTGCGGAAGAAGGCTTCCCGGCATATCTTCCGTCAAGACTTTCCGAATTCTACGAGCGTGCAGGCTATGTCGAAACGATGAACGGCAGAGAGGGCAGTGTTACGATTATCGGCGCCGTATCTCCGCAGGGATCGGACTTCTCTGAGCCTGTAACGCAGAATACAAAGCGTTTCGTCCGTTGCTTCTGGGCGCTCGATAAGAATCTTGCCTACGCAAGACACTATCCGGCTATCAACTGGAATATGAGCTATTCGGAGTACAGCGACGATTTAGCCGAGTATTACAACGAACACGTCGGCGAAGAATTCTGCCGCTACAGACAGGAAATATCGACCTTGCTGGTTGAAGAGAACAACCTTATGGAGATTGTAAAGCTGATTGGTGCGGATGTTCTGCCTGACGACCAGAAGCTGATAATAGAAATCGCCCGTGTTATAAGAGTAGGCTTCTTACAGCAGAACGCTTTCCATAAGGACGATACATTCGTTCCGCTTGAAAAGCAGAAGCTGATGATGAAAGCGATCTTACTTCTTTATCACAACTCGCTGAACGCTATAAACGGCGGTAAGCCGATATCGGAGATAATCTCATACGGTTTCTTCGATAAACTGATAAAGATGAAGTACGATATACCTAACGACAAGCTCGAAATGTTTGACGAATATTTTGATATGATAAACAGCAAGTTTGCCGATGATTAAACCCGATAGGAGATTATTTTATGATTCAATATGCAGGACTGAGTGAAATAAACGGACCGCTTGTCTGCCTTGAGGGTGCCAAAGGTGTTTCTTATGATGAGATAGCAGAGATAAAGCTGGAGGACGGCACAAAGCGTTTAGGCCGTGTCGTTGAAATGCAGGGCGATAAAGTCGTCTTGCAGGTGTTTGAGGGTACAAACGGCATCTCGCTCACAAATACAAAAATCAGCTTTACGGGAAAGCCGCTTGAGATTCCGCTTTCTACCGAAATGCTCGGCAGAACGTTCAACGGTGCAGGCAAGCCGATTGACGGACTTGGCGAAGTCTTTCCGCAGAAATACGGCGATATAAACGGCCGTGCATTGAACCCTGTTGCACGTTCATATCCCAGAAACTATATACACACGGGTATTTCCTCAATAGACGCACTTATGACGCTTATCAGAGGTCAGAAACTGCCTATATTCTCAGGCTCCGGTCTGTCGCATAACAAGCTGGCGGTGCAGATAGTAAAGCAGGCTAAGATTGCCGACAGCGAGGGAAAGGACTTTGCGGTTGTATTTGCCGCAATGGGCGTTCAGAATGACGTTGCGGAGTATTTCAGACGTTCCTTTGAGGAAACCGGCGTTATACAGCGTGTTTGTATGTTCCTTAATCTCTCGAACGATCCTATCATAGAGCGTATCCTGACACCCAGATGTGCACTTACTGTGGCGGAATATCTTGCGTTTGAGAAGAATATGCACATACTCGTTATCATGACCGATCTTACCTCATACTGTGAGGCTCTTCGTGAGTTCTCTTCATCAAAGGGAGAGATTCCCGGAAGAAAGGGTTATCCCGGTTATCTTTATTCCGACCTTGCCTCTATGTATGAAAGAGCAGGCGTAGTAGAGGGCAGTACAGGCTCTGTTACGCAGATACCGATACTTACAATGCCTAACGATGATATTACGCACCCTATCCCCGACCTTACGGCATATATCACTGAGGGTCAGATAGTGTTTGACAGAAATCTTGACCAGACAGGAATTTATCCCGGACTTTCCGTATTGCTTTCGCTGTCACGTCTTATGAAGGACGGCATAGGAGAACAGTACACAAGAGCGGATCACGCCGATGTTTCAAACCAGCTTTTTGCTTGCTATGCAAAAGTGCAGGACGCAAGAGCCCTTGCGTCGGTTATCGGTGAAGACGAGCTTTCCGCATCTGATAAGGCAATTATGAAGTTCGGCACGATGTTTGAAAAGTACTTTCTCAATCAGGGCTTCGATGAGAACCGTTCTATGGACGAAACGCTGGATCTTGCGTGGGATCTGCTTTCGCTTCTTCCCGCAAGTGAGCTTGACCGTGTAAATGAACAGCTCATAAAAGAACATTACCATCCTGAAAACGCAAAGAGATTTGTATAACAGTTACTTATGAAAGGCAGGTGAGTGTATGGCTGAACAGGTTTTCCCGACCAAAGGCAATCTTATCAAGGCTAAACGTTCCTTACAGCAGGCAAAGCAGGGCTTTGAGCTTATGGACAGAAAGCGTAACGTTCTGATAAGAGAAATGGTGGCGCTGACCGATAAATCAAAGCTGGTGCGAGGAAATATCGAACAGACTTACGAGAAGGCTTATGCCGCCTTACAGAAGGCTAACATTACGCTGGGTTCGGTATCAACGCTGACGCAGTTCGTACCGGAAGAAACCGACCTTAAAATATCGTTCAGAAGCGTTATGGGCGTTGAGCTTCCTACAGTTGAGCTTCCAGATAAGCCTATAGTTCCGCAGTATGATATTGCGATGACAAATTCATATCTTGACAATGCTTATATCTGCTTCAATGAAACAAAAAAGCTGACAGTCGTACTCGCCGAGATTGAAAACAGTATATACAGGCTCGCCGTTGCTATAAAAAAGACGCAGAAACGTGCCAACGCACTGAAAAATATAATTATTCCGAAGTACGAGGCACAGGTCAGATTTATCTCAAACTCTCTTGAAGAAAAGGAACGTGAGGAATTCTCACGTCAGAAGGTTATCAAGAGTACCAAGATAAAGAAAGAGCAGGCGCAGAAGAAAAAAGAACAGGCAAAAACCGAATAAATTAAAGCCGCACAGAAAGGTCATCCTATCTGTGCGGCTTTGCATTTATATCTGATTAATTATACCTCAACAAAAATTGCACCGCTTGCGGGAACGGTAACTGTATCTGCCTTTACAGAGCCGTTTTCGCCGAGCGTGTAAATTGCCTTTCCGCCCTTTGCATAATCTGCATTGACAGTTACGGCCTTATCTGATGGGTTGATAAACACATAAACCGTCTGGCTGTCGCAATATCTCTTGTATACAAGCGGATATCCCTCGCTACTTATAAACTCAAACGCAGAGAGATTGTGAAGAGCGGGATTATCGTTTCTGACTTTTATCAGCTTTTTTACCTCATTGTAAAGTGATTTGTCATCGAGCATCTGCTTTTCGACAGTAGGTCTGTCGGGTGCGTCATCCTGCTTTATATAAAGCTGTGACTTGTCCGCAGTTGAAAATCCGTCATTTGCGGTGCTGTCCCACTGCATAGGACTTCTTGAGCCGGTGCGGTTATAGCCGCCCTCTACCGATACAAGACCCTCGACATAGCGTAAGCCTATCTCATCGCCGTAGTATACAAACGGTGCGCCGGGCATTGTGAGAAGGAAAGCAAAACAGCATTTCAGCTCGTCCTCATCCCTGCCTCTTGCAAGTCTGTCCATATCGTGATTGCCTGACGGAATGCAGATAAGTCCGCCGCCTGTCGTTGCCTTTTCGTGATAACCCTTGTACTGCTCGGCAAAGATTGCGGGAGTACCCTTGCCTCTCTTTGAAAAGAACGGCTCTGCACATCTGAACATTGAGTTGTAGCCCTCAGGACCAAAGTGCAGTAAGAAGTCCATATCAAAGCCGCCTTGCAGCGAATATTGAGGCTCGCCCCACTCCGATACCATAGCGGCTTCGGGATATTCGCTCTTAAGATAACCCGTTATATCCTGCCATAGCTTGATTGTTTCTTTGTATTCAGGATCGCATTTTACAAGAGAGCCTGCCATATCAACTCTGAAGCCGTCACAGCCCATATCAAGCCAGAACTTCATAACGTCCTTGATTGCGGCTCTTGTTGCCATAGGTCCGGGATCTGTAGGCTTTTGCTGGTAAGCGTACTTAGGCTCGGCATAGCCGTAGTTCAGCGCAGGCTGAGATGAGAAGAAGTTGACAGCGGCACTGCCGTCACGATCCGATATGCCTCTTATACAGTTGAGACCCTCCGGTTGTTCCCAGATATTGCTTGTCCAGATGTATCTGTCGGTATACTCGTTGCTTTCGGGGAGCATCGACTTTTTGAACCATTCGTGTTCTACCGAAGTATGACCGGGTACAAGGTCGAGAAGAATGTGCATCCCACGCTTATGGCACTCATCGAAAAGTCGCTTTAAATCATCGTTTGTTCCATATCTTGCGGCGGCTTTTTTATAGTCCCTTACGTCATAGCCCGCATCACCGAAGGGCGAATCAAAGCAGGGATTCATCCATATTGCGTTGAAGCCCGTTTCCTTGATATAGTCCAGCTTTTCGATTATACCCTGAAAATCTCCGATACCATCGCCGTTAGTATCATTGAATGACTGAGGATATATCTCATAAAAAATTGCATTTTCCAGCCACTTAGCCATAATTTACCTCCATTGCGGCAAAGCCGTTTATAAGGTTATTATATACTGACAGACAGGAAAATGCAAGGTTTATTTTAAAAGAAAAACGTATGCCAATACAAGCAGCAGCTTGTAGTCGGCTTTATCACGCCATAGTATAAATGCAACGGCGGCGACCTTGAGCAGATCGTCGTCGTTCATCAGTTTGCCGATCAAGTCCATATCGATACTGCGGGCAGCATTTCAGTCTGGATTTTGCCCGCCTTTCTCCTGCATACGATTGCCGCTCTGACAGCGGCAGTGCTCACATCCGCAGGGCTTTTTACTGTTGCTCATATTTTTGTTATGGTTATGTATGGCAGAAGTGAAGTTCGGGGGAGAACAGTTCTTCTGCTTGCCGTTGTACAGCTTTTCAACCTTTTTATCGGCTTCGTCCTCACTCATAAACACACTTGCAAAACTGTCAAGTATTTCTTCATCGGTATGTTCTTCTGCCGTGTCACATTCATTGATGCTGTTGTCGGAACTGTCGGTATCGCAATTTTTATCTTCCTGCCGAATATCCGATGTATCCTGCGGCATTTCGGTATTATGTTCATTGAATTCCGCATTTTCATTATTTTCCAGTGCTTCAGGTTCAGGTTCGGCTGAAATTTCTTCCGTATCATTTTCTGTCGCTTCGGCTGAAATTTCGATATCATTGCTTTCCGGTGATATGGTGATTTTCTCCGCCTTGTTCACGACCGGCTCGGAAACATCGGCGATTTCATTTATGACAGATTCCGTTTCTGCCGCATTTTCTTCAGTAGCTTCCGCTATGGTGCTTGAAGCCTCATAGATTATCCCGACTGTCGGTGCGGGTTGCTGAGTTGCAACGGGTGTTTCCTTACTGATAGCAGAGCGCTTTGCTTTTTCTGCGGTTTTAATGGCGGCGGCTGTGTATTCTTTCTGCAAACGTTCAAATTCCGCCTTTGACATTTTTATGCTGTTCCACTCCATAATGTAACTCCTTTTCATAACAGGTTTTCAAACAGACCGCTGTCTTTGAGATACGGCAGCAGAGAGATAAGCCTGAATAGCTTTACTGCGGTGTCGATCTTTGCCTGATTTTCGTCACGCAGGTGAGGCTTGAGCGCAAGTAGAAGCTCGGTGTTCTTGTCCTGCTCGCTCATCTTTGACATTATCTCGCCTATTTTCATAAACATATCTATGTTTATTCCGCCGAAAATATCATCATTGTTTTCGTTGTCGGTGGAATTTTCTTTGTTTTCTGCTGAAGTATCGCTGTCTTTTTGCTCTTCGTTTTTGTTGTCGGACAGCATAGCCTTAAGTAAATCTTCCATTTCGCTCATACGCCGCCCTCCGTTCATTGCTACTTATTCATTGATTTTTTCAGTTCCTGTGCTTTAGCTGAATTCATCATCTTCTTGATCATTTCCGGATTTCCGAGAATACTTTTCAATTTCTTAGCGTCCTTTTCGGGCATATTTTCAAGTGCAATCGAAAGGTCGCCTTTCTGCATAGCCTCTTTAAGGCGCTGAGGTGTAATGCCAAGCTTTTTGCTGACTGCCTCAAGCATTGAATCAACATTGTTACTCATAACTGCCTCCTGAAATTATATTGTCAACGGGAACGCAATATTCCCGTTATATTCAGTTCATGTTTTTTTGTAAAAATATACAAAAGGTTGTTTTTGTTTTGTGTAGAATTTCTAAAAATACGGGTACTAATCTTTTCTTTTTCCTTTTTATGTGTTATAATTACTCTATGGGCATATTTAAGCCTGTTGGCTTACCCGACTGAAAGGATAGAAATTATGAAAATTGTAGTAGTATCCGATTCTCACAAGGAATTTCATAAGCTGAATTCGGTGGTTGAGAATAATCTTGACGCCGATGCATTTATACATCTGGGTGACGGCGAACACGAATTCAACGATGTAAGGAATCTTCATCCCGAAAAGAGCTTTTTATTCGTAAAAGGCAACTGTGACTTTGCCGATAACAAAACGATAAGGATCGCAAATGCAAAGGGTATCAAGATACTTTGCGTGCACGGTCACGAGCATCATGTGCATCAGGGTCTTGATACGCTTATCTCTGTTGCCAAGCAGAATGGCTGTAAGATAGCACTTTACGGTCATACTCACCTTTACCGTACCGAGCTTATCGATGGTATATACGTTATGAATCCCGGAAGCATTGATTCTCCGAGAGATAAACGTCCGCCGTCATACGGTATAATCACTATAGATGATAACAAGAAAATCACAATGAACATAGTTGCGCTTGATTACCATGCAGATAAGCAGTAATATAGCCGGCTGTCCTTTATTGACGTTTGACACCTTACCGTCAACTAACACCTATCTTAAGGAACACGCAAACGAGCTTCCCGACAGAACGGTAGTGACAGCAGACCTGCAAAGCTGCGGTAAGGGCAGGATTGGCAACACATGGCTTGCTACCCGTGATATGCTCCCTGTTTCCATTCTTATAAAGGCACCGGATAACGCTCACGACCTTACGGTTATATGTGCGGTAGCGGTTTGCCATGCTATCGAACGGCTGAGCGGTATCAAAGCAGGCATAAAGTGGACAAACGACATAATCTGCTCTGAACGCAAGGTATGTGGTATTTTATGCGAAAGCACGTTAAAAAGTTCCTGTGACGGAGCAATTTACAACAATGTCATCTGCGGAATGGGGCTGAACGTAAATCAGGATGCGGATTTTTTTGAAAAAAGCGGTCTTGTGAATGCGGCGTCCCTTTACACGCTGACGGGCAATAAATACGATAAAATGCTTGCGGCAGAGTATATAGTCGAAGAGCTTACACGGCTCATTGACGAGGATTTTTCTACAGTTATAGACGAGTATTCGCAAAGATGCGTAACGCTCGGAAAAACAGTGAAACTGGTGCAGAACAATACAGAAACAACTGCGTTTGCTAAGGCTATCGCCCCTGACGGCTGTCTTATCTGCGAGAACGAGGACGGTGAATTTACAGTCAACTCGGGTCTTGTCAGAGTGAGAGGAATCGGCGGTGAATACGTCTGACGCTTAACCGAAAGGAGTTCATATGGCAGAAAATTTGTACATACCCGAGATCAGCGGTCCGCTCAGAAGCTTTATGCTGAAGGTTCCAGAGGAAATTCAGCAGGCAAGCGGTATAAGAGTAATGGGCAAGCTGATTAAATCTATAGTATTTACAACAGATATATGTATAATCAGAAATGTAAATGCTGATGCGGTAATAGCGGTTTATCCGTTTACGCCACAGCCGATAATCACACAGGCAATTATGAGCGCCGCTGATATACCTGTTTTTACGGGTGTCGGCGGAGGGCTGACGCAGGGTAAGAGAGTAGTCAATCTCTCAATGCACGCAGAGTTTCAGGGCGCTATCGGTGTTGTAGTAAATGCGCCGACATCGAATGATGTCGTGCGTCAGGTATGCGACACTATTGATATTCCCGTAGTTGTTACTGTTATTTCGGAACACGAGAATATCGAAAGCAGACTTGAGGCAGGTGCAAAGATATTCAACGTATCCGCCGCAGGCAAGACAACAAATGTGGTAAGAGAAATACGCAAGCGTCACCCCGACATTCCGATTATCGCAACGGGAGGACCTACAAGCGAGTCGATTCTTGCGACTATTGAAGCCGGTGCGAATGCTATCACCTGGACGCCGCCCACAAACGGCGAGGTGTTCCGTGATATAATGAATGCCTACAGAGAAGGCAAACCCCATCCCTAAGCGGCGGGTCGCCGCTGACAATTCCGCCTGCGGCTGTGAGCCGCTTCAAATTCGCCGTTCTGACGGATTGAATTTGGCTCAACTTCCGTTACCGGCGGGGCGGCAATGTGCCGCTTCAAGTTCCGCCTTTGAAATTGTCTGAGCTATTCGCAGAATAGCGAAACGGCGGGCGGCAATGTGCCGTTTCAAGTTCCGCCTTTGGAGTTGTCTGAGTTATTTGCAGAATAGTGAAACGGCGGACGGCAATGTGCCGTTTCAAGTTCCGCCTTTGAAATTGTCTGAGTTATTTGCAGAATAGCGAAACGGCGGGCGGCAATGTGCCGTTTCAAGTTCCGCCTTTGAAATTGTCTGAGTTATTCGCAGAATAGTGAAACGGCGGGCGGCAATGTGCCGCTTCAAGTTCCGCCTTTGAAATTGTCTGAGTTATTTGCAGAATAGTGAAACGGCGGGTGGCAATGTGCCGCTTCAAGTTCCGCCTTTGAAATTGTCTGAGTTATTCGCAGAATAGCGAAACAGCGGGCGGCAATGTGCCGCTTCAGATTTATCGGACAGCACCGCTACTTACACATCCAAGAGTTTAAAAGCAAATATTTCATACAAATTCCGAATAAGAGTTTATAAAACAATCGGTACGGTTACGCAGTACAGTGCTTATTCAACTATAGTAACCGCAAAGACAAAGAAATAAATATTGAAACGAGCATCGGTCACCCGATGCTCGTTTCATATTCTGTCAGTTTTTAATCTCAAGCCTTACAACTCTCTTTGCGACAAGCTCATTATCTATTTTTGTTTCTTTCATACCGAGGGATATGAAGTATTTATAATTAACATCGAACTTTGCATTGTTTTTGTCAAGCAGAACGATATCGGAAAGCGGTGCGGATTCGTTTGTCGGTTCGTCACGGTCGTTTATCGTATATAGTTCTTTCTGCTTATAAAGTGCAGATATAAAGAATGTGTTTGCTGTTATGCTCTCGTTTTCGTTATCGGGGAGCTGTTCAAGATATTCGATCACCGCCGCCTTTGTTTCCTTATCGGAAATATAAAAGTTGTTTGCCAGCCCCGACATAGTTGACGCAAACATTACCGCACAGGCGATAAGAGAGAATATGGTAAAGCATCTTGCCTTGTTGTATGAAAGCTCCGACAGATTCATTATAAAGAGCCATATCAGAAGTGAACAAGAACCGAATACATATTGGAAGAATATTGAGTGCTGATATGTGTACATCGGCATCAGATTGACAAGCACAAACGGTATCAGCAATATGTAACGTGCGAATTTCTTGCTTACAAGCGGGATAAATCCGAGTACGCCGAGCGTCTGAACGGTAAAGCCGAGTTTTTCATCGGTAAACAGGTTTGACAGTATATATCCCGGATTTGTGAACGCAGTTACTATTACAGGTATGAGTGTAGAGCCTCCGCTGTAGATATACTCCTTATAACGCCAGTCCATAATGCCAAGACCGTTGCTGTTAAGATACAGACAGGCACATAGGAAATATACTATTGCTCCTGCCAGAATAAAAACGGATAATTTTCTGATTTTCTTACTGCGGTCTGATAAAAGCAGATACAATGCGATAACTGCCACATAGACTGCCGCGTCTTCTTTTACCGTGAGCGTCAGCAGCGCAAAGACAAATATCGGTATAGTCTTTTCCCGTTCTATCGCCCATATCAGCCACAGAATAAGTGCAGGGAGCATACAGTTTTCGTGCATATCATATGTACAGCCGCCTGTAAAAGCAGGATAAAGAGCGTATATCGCAGATATAAGTGCGGAATGAATCTTAGAAAAACCGTATTTCCTTGCGATAAGAAACACCGGGATTATTCCGCTTGTGACAAACAGTCCCTGTAATATCTGAAGTGTTACCGGGTGCGGAAAAATCAAATAGAACGGCAACATCAGATAATAGGCAGGAGAGAAATGCACGGCAAAGTGCGACAGCTCATAGTTACGCTCTACAGTGGTAACCGGTCCGACTCCGTCTTTCATATTCTCAAACATCTGCGTGAATATGCCGAAGTCAAAGCACGGCGTATACAGGTTGAAGTACCTCATAGCCATTGCGCCCGCAGTGAACGTCAGCATAAATATTGCCGAAATTATCAGCACTGCCGGAAAGAGCTTTTTTGAAAAAGCGGGAAGCCTGAGCCGGAACTTTCCGAGAGTATACCATACGGCAAGTGCGAGAAACGGTGCAAGACCAAGAAATATTACGGTATTTTTTCCGTTATCATCAAAATACATCAACGCCTGCGTCACGGCAAAAACCGTTATTGATGCAAGCAGTGCCGCCGCATCTGTCTTTTGATTTTTTAGCGGCTTTACAGCACGCATAAGAGTAAATATCGCTAAGAATATAAGAAAAAATATTATAAGTATCGGTATAGAAATGTTGCCGGCGTATTCTTTATCAAACACCTTTACGGTGCTGAACATCGGCATTACAACAAGAGCGCACAGCCATGCGGAGATAAAACGCATAAGATACGCACTGCCGTGTTCGCTTGCCTTGAAACATATCAAAAATTTATTCATAGTAACCTCGTTTTTCAGTCGCCTGCAAGAAATTTATTGTCGTGAAGCTGGGAGCGCAGCTTCACACCCTGCTTTTTCAGAATATCGACCTTGAGCGCAACAAGATTACGGTCGGTGCAGAGTGCCGCCGCAGTTTTGTCAATATCGTAGCCGCAATTTATGCAATCGTAAAGTTCTTCATCTGATATAAGAAACTGTGCCGCAAAGAGATTTGCTTCATATTCCATTGAATGGTCAAGCATATCGAATATGTCATATTCGGCAAAGCCGCCGCTGTCGTCTGCCTTATCCCTGTGGAGCCTGTCGTGACCGATCTCGTGCATCAGGACAATTTTTTTCATGCTGTCGCTAAGGTCACGTTTAATAAAGATAAACGGGTTTTTCAGTATCAGCTTGTATGCGCCTTTCTGCTTTGAAAAATCCCTTTCGAGAACCTCTATATCAAGCTCCCGTGCAAGCCTTTTCGGAGAGCACCTGCCGTAAAGGGCTATCAGCTCATCAGCCTTGTCGACCGCCTCGTTAAAACAACTAAGCATTTTTGCTCCTTATCCCTTTGAAGCGTATTTCTTGTTCTTCTCTTTTGCTATCCAGTAGGCATCCTGTATGGCTTTCATCATTTCGTCCATGTCATCCTGGTCAAGCTCGCCGCCTGCAAAAAGTCCCGTTACCTCCTGCATGAGCGCCTTTGCCTGCTGTGCGCCTGTAGCGCCGTACTTTTCGTTTGCGCTTATGTAGAATTCTTCGTTTTCGGTAAGAAGATAGTTTATATCAATGCCGAGTATCTCCGCCATTTTGCCGTATATCTCACGCTGTTTTGGATAGCTTTCGCCCTTTTCATAGTTTGTTATTGTTCTCAGCGATACGCCGAGCATATCGGCAAACTGCTGTTGCGTAAGACCTTTCGCACGGCGCTCTTTCTTTACTTTATCACAGAATTTCATAATTACTCCTTTTACTTGCAGTATGCTACTGCGTCTGCCTGAAATTTAAGTCCGTTTTCTCCACCGATATGCGCAAATTCGGTCTGTATGGATTTACGAACAGGGTATTTGCCGCCGAAACGTTCCTTTATTACCTTTTCCATAACGGGAATATCCCATATATCCCTGAAAAGGCAGTCCATCTGTACTACATTTTCAAATGTAAGTCCGACAAGCGCAAGACGCTTTTCCATTTCGTCAAACGCACCGTTCACCTGCTGTTCGATACTGCCGCCGACATTTCCGACGCAGTAATTAAGAAAACAGAAATCGCCTGCTTTTATAATACCGCTGTGTGCCCATTCTTCGTTGACATCATAACGTTCGATCATAATCGTATCCTCCGTAAAATTCAAAAATATGCAAATACATTGCATTTTCTCTTGACAAACGCAAAATAATTGCGTATAATCTTGATTGGAATTTTAATTGCGTATTTATGATACCATAAATTGCGTATCATGTCAAGTGAAACGTGTAAGAGGTGAGATAATGGAACGTGATATTCTGCACTGTGATATGAACAATTTCTTTGCATCGGTGGAATGTAAACTGCGCCCGGAGCTAAAAGGCTATCCGGTTGCGGTGTGCGGTTCGGTGGAAGAACGACACGGGATCGTACTTGCAAAAAATGAGCTTGCAAAGGCAAAGGGTGTAAAGACGGCAGAAACAATAGCGTCGGCGCAGTCGAAGTGCAGTGGGCTTGTGATCGTGCCGCCGCACTTTGAGGAATATCTCAAGTACAGCAGGCTTGCAAGAAAGATATACGAACGGTATACGGATCTTATCGAGCCGTTCGGAATGGACGAATGCTGGCTTGATATCAGCGGAACAAGAAGATTGTTCGGTCCGCCGGAAAAGGTGGCGGACGAGATAAGATGCGTCGTGAAAAAGGAACTGGAGCTTACTATATCGGTCGGGGTATCGTTCAACAAGGTTTTTGCAAAGCTTGGGAGCGATATGAAAAAGCCCGATGCAGTAACAGTGATACCGAGGGCGTCATTCCGTGAAAAGATATGGGGCTTACCGCTCAGTGATATGATAGGTGCGGGCAGAGCGACCACGGCAAAGCTCAGGGAATACGGAGTGATTACCTTAGGACAGCTTGCGCAAAGCAATCCCGACTGGATATTGAAGTTGCTCGGCAAAAACGGATATATGCTATGGTGCTATGCAAACGGTAATGATAATTCCCCCGTTCTGCCGTCGGATTTTTCAATGCCCGCAAAGAGCATCGGCCACGGTGTTACAACCACAGCGGATATAACCTGTTGTGAAGAAGCAAAACCCATACTTCTTGAACTGGCGCAGGATATCGGCAGAAGACTTACATCGCAGAAAAAATATGCGTTGAAGGTATCGGTGAACGCAAGGTCGAGCAAGCTCAGAAATGTCGACTGGCAGACAGACCTTCCGATAGCAACACGTTCGCCTATGATAATTGCTGATACCGCATATAGGCTGTTCTGCGACAACTACGACTGGGTAAATCCCGTAAGGTCGCTTACCGTGACGGTGTTCTCGCTGGTTGACGGCGGAACGGTATATCAGAATGATTTATTCACCGATACCGTAAGGCTTGACAAGATGGAAAAAGCCGACCGTTGCATACTTGACATAAGAAACCGTTTCGGCAATGAAATGATAAAAAACGCCGTGTTGATGTCGGGCATTTCCGTGCCAAAGTCAAAAGCCGTTGTGTCACTACCCGGAAATATGTCGCTACGTTAAAGAAACTACCGTCTGATTTGATGCGCACCTGCAATTACGGGTACGCATCACACAGACGGTAGTTTTATATTTTGTCTTTTCTTCCGGAAGCGGTATCATCGAAAACGGTATCTGCAAATACTTCGGTAAGGTATCTGCTGTTGGATATTGCGGAGGAAAACGGTGCATATGCGTCACTTCCGCTGATATTTCCGAGATATGGTACTGCTTTGCATACCTCAAGATAATCGTTTATAAAATCACACTCGCCGCAATGGATTTCTTTGACTGTTTCCGCATTCTCACACTCGCTGTCAAAGTTAAAGGTGCCATCTGTGCCGAATCCTGCAAACGACGGCTCGGGAGCGCCGAACAACAGTTCAAAATAGATGTTGTGTTTCATATCGGGGTGATGATTTTCATAGTACCTGCGGTTAAGCGATGACGAGAAGCAATACGAAATAAGCTTGCCGTCGGCAAAATATGTTTCGCTGAAATCACTGTCAAGCTGGAATCTGGTGTTGGTGCCGGCAAGTAAGCCTGTCACGGTTATATCCATACCGAATTTCCGGTTAAACAGCGCATCAAGCATTATACTTCCGCTTCCAGCCCAGCCGCAGTCTACAGTGAGAATATTTTTACAACCGCTTGTTTTTTCGGCAAAGTACGCCTTTGCACAGTCGGTCATAGCAGAGTAGCTATCCGCTATTCTCTTTATATTGTTGTAAACAATTTCTTCCACTCGCTTGCGGTTGGCGTTTGTAAGTATCTCATCCGGCATAAGTGAGTAATCTGTGCAGGAAAGCTCCATCGCCGTAAAAATTTCTTTCATGGTATAGTTCCTGCCGATTTTCTGACTTACAAACCGTCTTACATAGTCGAACGGAAATATATCGGCGCAAAGCTTGGTTGCGGCTGTCCTTGACCAGTATATATATTCTGTTTTGATATCGGGGTACAGGCGGTCGAAAATCTGCTTTACAATATAACCGTCACGGGCAAAGAAAAATACTTTGTCCGCTTTTTTCTCCTTTGTCATTTTATATATGAAATGACAATATCCGAGTATAAGTAAGCCGCCGCATTTATAGCCGTATTCATAAGCTTCGGAGCAATTCGTGCCGCAGTAAAGTCTTGCATTTACAAGACCGGAGTAAACAGAGCCGATGAGGTATGACATATTGTGCGGTCGATAGTCCTTGGCATAATTATTGATGTTTGGATAATAAATCGTTTCAAATCCTGCTTTTGCGGCATTTTTGATATCCGAATGCCGATTGTCGCCGATATGAATACAGCGCTTATTTCCGTATTGTTTTTTTATTATATCATATATCTTTCCATCGCTTTTCCCACATCCGTGAGCACACGAAAGAAAAATTCTGTCGTACCCGTCAAATCTGTTCTTGTGAAGAAGCTCTTCAAAAAACTCTTCGGGCATATACATATCGGTAGTTATTATAATTGTCTTTCCTGCCGAAAGCACCTTTTTATATACTTCAAGCATAAACGGATTTGCACGGCACAATGATAATTCCGTTTCACATTCAGTCCTGATTCCGAGCTGTGGCGCAACGCCCGTTTCCTTTGACACAAGTTCGTATATATCTTTTATAGTTATTTCCGCAGTATCGTCTGTCGCTGTTTTCTGTTTTCTTGCGTCACTTTCACACTTTTTGCGCAGTGTGCGGAAATCAGGTATTCCGAGTTTTTCTCCGATGATATAAAACAGGTCGGCCGGAGCGGAAAAAGGTCGCAGTATCAGCGTATCAAAAACATCGAATGATACTATATCCGCTTTGCAAAGTGCTTTTGCGGTTTCATCGGCAGTGAGCGCAAAAGCCGAACAGCTTTCATTTGCCGCTTTCTGTCTGTATTTCAGTTCTTTGTCCGGAAGGTGGAGAAGCGGATATTTTATATTGAGCCATACGGCATATCCCCACGATACAAACGGCGCAGTTGCGTGTATATTATCGTGAGTCAGAACGAAATGCTCATAGTGATGTTTTACTATGCGGTTACGGTTTATAAGAAAATTGTACAGCCTGAGTTTTACTCCCATATGTAAACCAGCCTTTCTGAATTTTAACACTTAGAATATAATAACATAAAAATAGCCTGAATACAATATACGTCAACTGTAAAAAAAGATTATATGAACTGTCGGACGGAAATTTTCTTAAAAGTAGTGCAATTCCGGGGCGGTTGTGGTATAATAACCTCAGACATAAAATTCGCTGAGAGCGAATTTTGCCGTGTAAAGGCACGGCTTGCAGAACGTCGCAAGTCTGAGAACATTTTACCATCAAATCCTTTTGTCTGACGACAAAAGACGGCGTATATTGTGTCGGTATGAACCGGCAGTATTTACAGCATATACAGAACAACTAAAAGAAAACGGAGCAATTATGAATTATATGATCAATCTCGGCAGCTGGGGCAGTGTGTTTGCAGTGCCTTCGGATGTCGTTGACAAATACATAAAAATAGCAAGCGGAAGCAGTATCAAAGTACTGCTGTACTTTCTTCGGCACTGCGGAGAACAGCTCAGCGACGTGGAGATATCTGCGGCGCTTTCAATGAATGCGGAAGACGTAAAGGACGCACTTTCATTCTGGGAACAGGTAGGACTTCTGTCGCAGAATCAGGGTATATATGCGCCGAAACAGGGTGTGCCTGCTCAAAAGCCGCAAGCAAAAGAACCTGTTATGTCAGCTGTATCGGCAGACGTAACGGCTTCATCGGTCGTTACGGCACAACAGGCTGAATTTGCCGCAGTAAAGGCGGCGGCTTTACGCTCTCCCGAATTTTCTCCGTCAGAGATTGCAGACACGATAAAGAAAGACGATAAGGTCGATTTTCTTTTCAAGACCTGCGAAACCCTTTACGGCAGACCTCTTAAGCATACCGAGCAGAACGCTCTTATCACAATTACGGAGCATATAGGACTTCCTACCGAGGTTGCGCTTATGATGGTCGACTACTGCTTTTCGATAAATAAAGCATCGCCGGCATATCTTAAAGAAACAGCAATGAACTGGATGGAAAACGGCATAAACGACCTTGCCGCAGCGGAAAGACAAATATCAAAGCTGCAATCAAAAAACGTTGCAGAAAGTTCTGTCAAGTCCATGTTCGGGATAAACAGGGCATTGACACAGAGGGAAAAGGACTTTGTCGATTTATGGTATAACGTATGGAATTTCAATTCCGATATGGTCAGACTGGCTTATGAGATCAATGTAAATGCAAAGGGTCAGTTTGCTTTTCCGTATATCAGCAAGATACTCGAAAACTGGCACTCAAAGGGTATTACGACCGAACAGCAGGTAAATGACGAAAAGAACAGCAGACCGATTTCCACCGAGAACAACTCATCATTTGACGCAGAAAAAATTGATGATATGTTGCTTGAAGATTATACATAAGGAGTAAATATGGCTTATCCGTCAAATTATTATACAAAAGCGCAGGAGATAATCGACAAACGCCGTTTTGACAACAGCGTCACGATTGAGCGGCGCACAAGAGAGCTCCACATGGAAATTCCCGAAATCGGGGATATCGACAGAAAGCTCAGCAGTACGATAGATGTACTGGCAAAAATCATACTGTCAAACAGCACTGACACTGCACAGAAGATTGAAAACCTCAAGAATGAAAATCTTGAACTTCAGAGGAAAATGAGAGAGCTTCTCAGAAGTCACGGATATCCCGAGGATTATCTTGATCCGATATATAATTGCAAAAAGTGTCATGACACAGGTATGGGTGAGAACGGCAGATGCTCCTGCTATAACGATGCGCTCAAGACGATTGCTTCAAATGAGCTCAGCAAAAGCCTGCCTATGGGTCTTACCTGCTTTGAAAGCTTCGATCTCAGCCTTTACAGCGATCAGCCTAAGGCAGAGCTTAAGAACAAGTCGCCTAGAGATATAATGAAGCACAACTATGACTTCTGTGTTTCGTATGCGGAGGATTTTCTTGTACCCGGCGACAGTATATTTATGACCGGCGGAACGGGGCTCGGAAAGACGCACCTTTCATTGTCGGTTGCCAAAAAGGTTATCGAAAAGAACTATTCTGTGGTGTACGGTTCTGTACCTGATCTTCTCAGAAAGATTGAGAACGCCCACTTCAACAAGACAGAAGATGACGCAGAAGTTATGAACACGCTCAAGGAGTGTGATCTGTTACTCCTTGACGATCTCGGTGCGGAGTTTGAATCACAGTTTTATGTTTCATGTTTGTATGAACTTATCAATACAAGGCTGAATTACGGCAGACCTACGATAGTCAATACCAATCTGACAGGTACGGAGCTAAAAAAGCGTTACTCCGACCGAATCGTGTCAAGGCTTTATTCGATGAAAACGCTTGTGTTCAGCGGCGATGATATAAGAATGAAACTTAAAAGCAGAAGATGACTTGATTATATAAGGGGTGTATATATGAGCAGAGGCTTTGCGGTATTTATTATTTTAGCACTGATTTCAATTGTCTTTTCCTATGTTATTCCGGACAATTCAGGCAGACACGTTACAAATGCCATTTCATCGTATGTAGTAGCCGACGAGGAGGATAAATTGAGCTATGATGAGGTAAGAGATCATATAAGAATGCCGGTCGAGCTTCCTTTTACATATTCTTTTGACGAAAAGGAGTTTGACAATGGATTTGAGTATGAGTTCAGTCCTAACATTAAGTCCGGATATTATTACAAGCCACGCACGCTGAAATTTGAATGCAGCGATAAAATATGGTACACAACCGATGGCAGACTGCCCGAAAAAGATAAGAACGCTTATCTTTACAATCCAGAGAAGGGTATCCGGCTGGAAACAGGTGTAACAAATATATGTGTAAGAGCGGAAAAGGACGGTAAAATGAGCCGTGTGTATATCGGTTCTTATGTTATACTCGGTTCAACCGAGGACGCTTTTTATGGTTACGGGTACAATTCGCTTGATAAATACGACAGATATATCTACTCCCGTCTTTATAACGCAATGAGTAATTATGAAACGAAATTTGATGTACCGTTTATGAATGTGTCTTATCAGAGATTGTACAGAATATTCATATGCATAAACTATGACAACCCTCTGATGTTTCAGGCGCCGCTTTCTTTCGGAAGCTGGAGCGGCAACAAGAAAGACATAAGGTCGATAAAGCTGAATTACGATTTTTCAAAGGAAAAGACAGAGTTTTATGTAAATAAGACCGAGAAGAGGGCAGAAGAGATATTGAAAAAAGCTGACGGTTCTGAAACGCTTATCGACTATCTTCTTGCTATCCACGATGAGATACTCAGAAATGCTGAGTATGATTATACGCTTGAGGGCGACGGATCATATGAAGCGTTCGGTGTGCTTGATATGGGAAGCGGCGTATGTGAATCGTATTCAAGAGCATATCAGTATCTGTGCCAGTGCATAGGTGTTGATAATATACTTGTGGTCGGAATGAGCGACAACGAGCCGCATATGTGGAATATGGTAAGGATCGGTGACGACTGGTATCATGCGGACCTTACATGGGATGACGGCGACAACGGAGAGATTGATTATTACTACTTCTCGTTCAACGATAAAAATCTGAAAACATACGGCGAACGCACTGTTTCACCCGAACTTTCGGATAACAGCGCAATACTTGATATGTACAGCGATTCCAACTACTATCCGATACCCGAAGCACGGGGAACAAAATATACCATAACCAATATGTTAGTGAACTGACACTGTGATACTCAAAGGACGTGATTGTTTGAAAAAAGTAATACTGAAAGCATTCGCAGTCATAACCGCACTGACAGTGCTTGTGACTTCATTCAGCGCCTGCTCAGGTACAGATGCGGGAAATGACAGTGATAAAACAAGTTTTGCCGAAATGAAGTCTGACGGAGAGCTTGCATACAACACCAAAGGTGAGTTTTCCGTTAACCTGTCGGTTGATAATATTATACTTGACAAGGAAATGAAGGCTGACAACGTAAAGGTTTTCTATTCATACATCGACAGCGACAAACTGCCTGATATAGACGCATCGCAGCCGGTAAGGCTGAATACCGATGAATATTCCTCGGTATATGCAAAGGTTACATCGCTCACGGTAAATTCCGAGCACTCGGTGACCGTTGTTTTTAGTGACGGTCAATTCAGCGGAAATAAACCGGACTGCTTCTTTGTGTTATTTGATAACAACAGTAATACTTCGGGACGATATCTGATTTCAATGATACCGGTGAAATATCCGTCATATTCACTTGTCAGCGATACTACGCAGATACGTTCCGAAAGCACGACAAACAGATTTAAGCTGACACTTGACAAAAGCAGTTTTGCCGGTGATATTTCCGCTGATGATATTGTGCTGTCAGGCGGATTTGAAAACTGTAGTATCAGCAATATCGAAAAAATCGGTGAAAATACATTGTCATTTACAATAAGTGCGGATAACGGCTATAAATCCGGAGATGACGGCTGTATAACCGTAAAACGCAGAGCTGTTACAGATGCGGCAGTTGATGTATCGACAACGGTCGATATTGTATCACCGACGGTTCAGTTTCAGTCAAACAGTTTTGAAGCGTCAACAAATTACGCAAGAATCCCCGTTTCGCTTATTGACTGTTCGTTTAGCGACAGTGTTGCTGCAGGTATGTTCGGTTGTGATAATGACAGTATTGAAATAACACGTTTTGACAGAGTGTCGGCAAACGAGGGTGTATTGTATCTTTCGTTTGATGCAGATGCGCCGTCAAATGCTATATCATTGATATCCGATTGCACATTCAGCATAAAGGACAATGCGCTGAATATCAATTATCCGCTGTATTTCAGTGTATTGCCGAAATCTCCCGATGTAAGCGCAGTGATAACAAAGGTCGAAGAAAACGGCTCAGATTTCAGGGTAACGGCACAGTTCAGCGTTGTGGACGGAACATTTAATGTAATCAGCAAGAACAGCTTTATATTCAGCGGAGATTATTCCAAAGCGATGATAACTTCAATAACCGCACAGGATGATATGGCAACAGTCAGCTTTGATATACCGAAAACTTCATCGTTGGAAAACGCCGAGCTGTACGGTACTGTGGGAATACGTTCCGGTGCTGTTATGAGCCGTTGGGGAATACAGACAAATATCTCGGCGTTTCCGCTGTATTATAGCGCCGCAGAGCAGGAAGAAAGTATTCCCGATGTATCGGATAACGATACATTGCTTGATATGCTTTCGGCTATGAATGAATATTTCGGCAGTGTGGCTATCGGTGATGAACTTTCACCGGGAAACATTTTTGCGGGCAACGACAAGGTTGATTATACAGATCTCAGCGATAAGTATGGCAATATATACGCAACAATAAACAGAACAAATAAATTACCGGATTCGGAAAATGTATCGTCGGGAGTAAAAACAGCTGAAGACATTTATACTGTCAGAAGATATATGAACGACCTTATGGCGATGCACGCACTTATTAGACCGGTCAGTGAAAGCACTGCGAAGCTTTTTGCCGTTTATGACAGTATGAGTGTAACAGACGATGCACAGGAGCTTGAAACACTCGGTTCTGAGGCAAAAGAGCTGACGGCAAAGATCACGTCGGTCTATTCAGCCAATATCAAAGGTATGTCCTACAGCGAGCTTTTAAACAGGATCATTTCGGAATATACGGGTGGTGCAACAGGTTCTTTTGATGCGCTGTGCGACAATATCTATAACTGGTATCCTCAGGGAACAGACGATAAAAAAATGTTCAGAAGTATGTCACTGAGCATTATTATAAATGCGGCGGTTATTGAATATATCTCTGCTTCCGGAAGTGAAGACAATGCCGCTGATTTCGGTTCTGTGTGCAGGAGTCTTGCCGCACTGGAGGAATATCAGAAAACACACAAGGTAAGCAAGGGTGACAGCGGCAAAATATTCTGCACAACACTAGGCAGGTCATTCGGTCTGCAAAGAGTAAATTCAGTGCTTCACGATCCTGTCAATGAAATTACGCTTTCTGAAATTTCACAACTCGAAAATCTTATGAACAAGGACAGTTCAATGGAAAAAGAGCTTGAAAGCGTTGGCTTCGGAGTTTCTTCGGTCAGATATATAGTTTGCGCCGACAGTAATATTACCGGCAGATTGCAGACAGAACAGGGACGTAATATATATTCGTTCGTACGGCGTGCAACATTATATGACCTGACAGTTTCTCGGACAGTTAATGAAATGGAATATTGCAATTATTATTACAGCATAGAAATCAACGATGACGGAAAGCCTTCTGCCGTACCATATGTCAATGTTTATTACAGACTTTATACTCTGAAGTAATTTAAATTTATCGGCATTATTATGATTATATTTTTTCAGTTACAGTAAACTGCAAGTATGTTGCAAAGAGCATTTCTGATACACAATTGCAGTATACAAATCCGTATGTAAAGGTGTGAAATTATTGAATTACATTGAAGATAACACAATCGTTACCGAAAGACTTGTTATAAAACCTGTGGCTGTTTCCGATACGGAAGAAATACATAAGTATGCAGGCGACAAAGAAATAGATATGATGCTTTTTCTGCCGAATGATAATATAGAGCAGACAATAGAATTTACAAAAAATGCGGTCAGGGAATGGGCAAAGGAAAATCCGTCCGTCAGAGAATTTGTAATGCTGTATAACGGTAAGATTATCGGCGGTATCGATCTTGAAACGGTCGATGAAAGCGCTTATGAAATCGGTTGGGTAATAAGTAAAGATCACAGGAATAACGGATTTGTAACAGAGGCAGGTAAAGCACTTGTCGGGTATGCGTTTGAAGTTCTTTTGGCAAAAAGGGTGATAGCTCATTGCGATGTAAGAAATAAGGCGTCGGAAAAGGTAATGCAGAAGCTCGGAATGACGCTTGCTGACAACAGCGGTACAAGATTTTATGAAAAGACGGGTGTAACAGCGGGAGAGCTGATGTATTGTATCGACAGGCAGGAAAAACAGGAAACGGAATAGCGGCAAAATAAACGGGACTGTATCAGTTGTACAGCCCCGTTAATATTATTCTTTTTGATTATTCCTGAGTTTCAGCTTCAGGCTCTTTCTCTTCTGATATTTCTGAATCGGCACTATCCTCAGCCTTTTCTTCTTCAGGCTTGTTCATAACATCTGAAGGATCAAGAACTTCATCATCGTCATCGAAGAATTCATCGTCGAAATCTTCATCACTGTCCATTATATCATCGAACTGATCGTATTCGATCTCCTTTTCTGTCTTCTTCTTGAGATATATAAAGACAGCTGCAACAGCACCGAGTACTGCGAGAGTGCCAACGGCAAAACCGGTAAATGCTTTCATTTTAAACCTCTTTCCGGTGCTTTCACACCAACTTTATTGTAATTATTATACTATATTGACTGTCGGATTTCAAGTGTTTTTTATCAATATGAGCAGTTTTAACAAATTTCTTACAGGTTTCCTGTTAAATTCATCAATACGGCAAGTGCGGCAACAGGTGCGGTTTCGCATCTTAAAATGCGTTCACCGAGGTGAACTGCGGTAAACCCTTTTGAAAGGGCGTAATCGACTTCTTCTTTTTCAAAACCGCCCTCACTGCCGATGAACACTGCGATTTTCTTATATGACAAATCAAGCTCCGACAGCTTCTTACCGCCGCATTCATAGAAAATTATCGGCAAGGTGTCGCTGTCGATGCTGTTAACAGCGGTTTTAAAATCGGTAAACGGTGCAACTTCGGGAATTTTTCCGCGTCCGCACTGTTTTGACGCTTCATACGAAATACGCTGTAAGCGCTGTACCTTTTTATCGGCACTTTTTGCGTCCGGTCTTGAAACACAACGCTTTGACAGAAATGGTACTATTCTCACTGCACCCAGCTCAGTTGCTTTCTGGACTATGAAATCGAGCTTGTCGTTCTTCGGGATAGCTTGATAGAGCGTTATTTCTATGTCAGGTTCTGCTAAGTTGTCCTTTTTGTCGAGAATAGCAAATTCAACGGAATTCTTGTTTTCGGCTGAGGACAGCTCGCAAAGATAATCGTGTCCGTTTTTGTCGCAGATTATTGCCTTGTCGCCCTTTCTCATTCTGAGTACCTGAGTGATATGCTTTGAATCCTCATCGTTCATATATATTATTCTGTCGTTTTCGTCTATTGTATCCGAGAAAAATCTTGGATAACGCCATTTTTCGAGTTCTTCAGCCATATATTCTCCTTTACGCATTCGGCGCATTTTCAAATAATTTGTTTATCATTTTCATATAACAGCTGTTTTCGGGCTTTTCAAGACGGCTGTCATCACGCAGAATATCGTCGGCCGCTTCGCCTGTAATTTTAAGTATATCAAGGTCTGCATAAATATCTGCGATTTTAAGCTGCGGCAGACCGTGTTGCTTACTTCCGAAAAAGTCACCGGGACCACGGAGCTTAAGGTCTTCGTTAGCTATTTCAAATCCGTCTGCGGTTCGTACCATGGTGTCCATACGCTGTTTTGTATATTCGCTCTTGTTGTCGGTTACAAGAATACAGTGAGATTGCTCTGTGCCTCTGCCTACTCTGCCTCTTAGCTGATGGAGTTGTGACAGTCCGAACTGCTCGGCGTTTTCGATCACCATTACAACGGCATTCGGAACATCAACACCGACTTCTATTACCGATGTCGCAACAAGGACTTTCAGCTTATTGTCCTTGAAATCCTGCATTACTGCGTCCTTGTCTGCTTGCTTCATCTTTCCGTGAAGAAGCCCTGTTGGAACATTGGCAAGGCAGGTATTTTGAAGCGAATTTATATATTCTGTCGCCGCCGCTTTTTCGGATACACCCTCTTCGATAAGCGGGCAGACAATATATGCCTGAAAACCGTTATTGACGTATTTAAGAATGAATTTATACAGTCTTTCACGATAGTTTGTATCCACAGCGTATGTCCTTACAGGCAGTCTGCCTTTCGGCATCTCATCAAGTATTGAGATATCGAGGTCACCGTAGATTATCATTCCGAGCGTGCGTGGAATAGGCGTAGCTGACATTACAAGAACGTGAGGCTCGTTGCCTTTAGAACCGAGCGCCGCACGCTGTTCCACACCGAATCTGTGCTGTTCGTCTGTAATAACAAGTCCGAGAGAGCTGAACCTTGTGCTTTTCTGAATAAGCGCCTGTGTGCCGACGGCAATGTCAATCTGACCGTCTGCGATAAGCTGTCTTATCTGCTTTTTCTGAGCAGGTGTCTGTGAGCCTGTAAGCAGAGCAATAGTCACTCCGAGCGGAGCTAAGAACTTGTGAAGCGTGTCATAGTGCTGTTTTGCAAGTATCTCGGTAGGCGCCATAAGAGTTGACTGGTAGCCGTTAAGATAGGCAAAATATGCCGCTCCTGCCGCTACGGCAGTCTTACCCGAACCGACATCACCTTGTAACAGCCTGTTCATCGGCACCGATTTCTGCATATCGGTGCAACAGTCTGAAATAGCACGTTTCTGCGCTCCGGTCAGCTCAAAAGGCAGAGAAGAGTAGTAAGCTTCTACGCTTTTGTCCTGCATTGTCGCACCTGAAAGCCGTTTGTTGCGGTTTTTCATTGATTTCAGTCCGAGCTGTAAAAGAAAAAGCTCTTCAAATGTAAGGCGGTATTTAGCCTTGTCGTACTGTTCTTTATTTTCCGGGAAATGAATCCAGCGTAAAGCGCTATCATAGGAAATAAGGCCGTATTTTTCTTTCAGTTTATCCGAAAGGTAATCCTCATAGGTAAAGTCACTGAGTACGTTTTTTATACAGTTTGACATTATGCCCTGTGATATTCCTGTTGTAAGGCTGTAGCGGGGCATAAGCTTGTTCGGCTCTGATGAATCAATAAAAACAGGCGAGTTCATTTCCTTCCTGAGAAAATCACCCGCCACTTTGCCATAAAAGCAATATTCATTGTCGAGCTTAAGCCTTGTGAAAGAATAGTCGCTGTTGAAGAACGTTATAAGCATATCGCCTGTGCCGTCACTGACTAATACTTTGAATATATTTATCCTGCCGTAATACGGCGGAAATTTCTTTGTAACGAATGCTTTAACAACGTGGTTTTCACCGTCGTTCATAAGTTCGGATATAGCAGTCGTTTCATTGAAGTCGATATATCCTCTCGGATAATGCTCGGCAAGCTGTAAAGCCGTTGTTATGCCGAGCTTTTCGAGGAGCTTTGCTCTTTTTTCGCCGACGCCCTTGATATAACAGACAGGGGAGTCGGGGCTTTTTTTTATTTCGTTCATAAAATTATTCTACTGATACTAGGTAGTAATATACAGGCTGTCCGCCGTTTACAAGTACAATCTCGATATCGTCGCTTATCTTGGCTCTGAGCGCTTCAAAAGCCGCCTGAGCGGTTTCGTCTGTCACGTCGCTGCCGTAAATTACCGTAATATAGGACGAGCCTGAACGGATAAGCTTCTTTGTAATCTTGATAAGCGCTTTTGTAACATCCTTTTCAACAAATGCAAGCTTGCCGTTTTCCATGGCGAGTATTTCGCCCTTCTTTATCTGCTTGCCCTCAAAGTCGCTGTCACGGACAGCAAATGTAATCGAGCCTGAACCTACGTTATCAAGCGCCTTTGTCATATTTGCACCGTTTGTTCTGAAATCGTTGCTTTCATCAAAGGCAAGCATAGCGGTGATACCCTGAGGGATCGTTCTTGTCTGTAAAACTATAACGTTTCTGTCGGTCAGCTTTACAGCCTGTTCAGCCGCCATAATTATGTTCTTGTTGTTGGGAAGAACGAAGATATTTCTTGCAGGGGTTGCGTTGATAGCTTCAAGAATATCTTCGGTAGAGGGGTTCATAGTCTGACCGCCTCTTACTATAACGTCAACGCCGAGATCCTTGAACAGGTCTTCAAGTCCGGCACCCGATGTAACGGAAACAAAGCCGAAATCCTTTGTAGGCTCTGCGGGAGCAAGCTTCTGCTTCTTCTGCATTTCTGCCTTTGCCGCCGCACCCTTGTGCTGTTCTTTCATATTCTCAATTTTGAGGTTTATGAGCGAGCCGTAAAGGATACCCTCTTCAAGAGCCTTACCGGGATGCTCTGTATGAACGTGAACCTTTATGATGCTGTCATCGTCAACGACTACAACACAGTCGCCTATTGATTCAAGAAATGCACGGAGCTTTGTTGCATCCTTGTTCACGTCGCTCTTCACAACGATAAATTCCGTACAATATGTGAATTCTATATTGGTTTCAAAGGTACCTGCGGCATTTGTTACGACCGCTTTTTCTGTTACCGTTTCTTCCTTTGCGCCAACCATCACACCGTCGCAGATAACGGAAGCCATACCCTTGAGGATAGTATAGTATCCCATACCGCCTGCGTCTACAACTCCTGCTTTTTTAAGAACGGGGAGCATTTCGGGGGTCTGATCGAGAGTTTCCTTTGCGGCTGTTGTCAGTACTTCAAACAGTTCGGGGAAATCCTTGCACTGAGCGTCATTCGCCTTTTCTGCGGCAACTCTTGCAACGGTGAGGATAGTACCCTCAGTGGGCTTCATTACTGACTTATAGGCTGCCTCTGCACCTAATTTAAGTGCGTTGCAGTAGTCCTCTACATTTGCTTCATGCTTGCCTGCAAGACCTTTTGAAAGACCTCTAAATAAGAGGGAAAGGATAACGCCTGAGTTACCTCTTGCACCTCTGAGCATAGCTGAAGCCGCTGTCTGAGCTACTGTTTCGACAGTTGCGCTGTCGCTGAGCATATTAAGTTCTGCAACGGCATTTCTTATGGTCATAGACATATTGGTGCCGGTGTCGCCGTCCGGAACGGGGAATACGTTCAGCTCGTCAACGTTTTCCTTATTATTGATTATATTGTTTGCACCTGAGATGATCGCATCTCTGAGAATTTTTCCGCTTAGCATTAGTCAGATACTCTCCTTGATATTATACTTTGACAGAATCGACGAAAACATTGACCTTATCTACCGTAAAGCCTGTTTCGTCTTCTACTGCAAATCTTACCTTATGGATGATGCTCTTTACTATCGTGGACACATTTACACCGTACATAACGGAAATATGCAGATCAATGTAAAGCTTATCGTTCTTATATTTTACCGTGACCCCTTTTTCTGAAAGGATAGTCTTGTCGGCAAATTTCTTTATGAATTTCAGAGGTACTTTTTCAATGAATGTCTGTTTTGCATCTACGGCATTCATTCCCACTATGCCAAAGCAATTGGTAACAGTTCCGCCGATAAGGGTGTAGAAGAACTGCTTTGAATAGGTAATCGTTCCTAAGTGGTTGTTTATCGTGATCATTTGTATAACCTCCTTATAAATCGGACTATATCATTATACTATATTTCACGGCAAATTTCAAGCGTTAATGCCAAATTACCGTTCAAGGATATAAATTCCGCAGTCGGTAGGACGGGCAATAAAGACGCTTTTGTATTTTTTCGACAGTGTGTTTTTTGCTTCAATAGCCTTGTTTTCATTTTCAAACACACCGAATACTACGCTTCCGCTGCCTGTCATTTCCGATATGACGGCTCCGCTTTCAAACAGGTCGTTTTTCATTTCTTCGATCCTGCTGTCGTGATAGATCTCAGTGAATACGTTGCTTATGAAGCCGGCACCGTCAGAAAGACTTCCGCAGACAATGCTGCTTACAAAATCGGCATAATGAGGATTTATCTCAGTCGGATTTTCATCATACTTTGCATAGGCTTCGGCTGTACTCAGCGTAAACCCGGGATAAATGCAGAGAAACACGCAGTCATGCTCGCATTCGGCGATTATCATATCGCCGTTTGTTATGCTGTACTGTGTTCCGCCTTTTATGCAGATAGGAACATCTGCACCGATTTTATCACCGACAGCACACAATGCTTCGTTATCGAGCTTTTTACCGAACAGCTCATTGAGTGCGACAAGCGTTCCTGCACCGTCGACTGACGAACCGCCCATTCCTCCCATCAGAGGAACGTGCTTTTCTATGTCTACCGAAATTTCCGCATTTATATCCGTTGCGTCAAAGAAAGCTTTTGCGGCTTTCCATACGATGTTCTTTTCATCGCACGGAATGTCGGGGTTATTGCAGGTTATCCTGCAATCAAAATTGTCCGTACTCATAACGCTGACGGTTATATCGTCATAAATATCAACGCTTTGTGTCGCAATGTTGAGCGAATGTCTGCCGCTCGGCAGTCTGCCCGTTATATCAAGAAACAAATTAAGCTTTGCATACGCTCTTACTTGAATTTTCATTACAGTACACCGAGATCTTCAAGGAACAGTCTTATGCGCTCAAGCGCAGTCTTGATATGCTGGAGCGAATATGCATAGGAAACACGGATGTAACCCTCTCCGCACTTGCCGAAAGCATCGCCGGGAACTACCGCAACTCTGTGCTTTTCAATCAGCTGTTCGCAGAACTCCTGTGATGTAAGACCTGTTTTCTTTATTGACGGGAAGATGTAGAATGCACCTTCAGGTTCAAAGCAATCAAGACCCATTTCGTTAAAGCCTTTTACGATAAGACGTCTTCTCATATCGTATTCGCCACGCATATATTCAATGTCTTTTTTGCAATCCTTAAGTGCTGTTACTGCGGCATACTGGCTCATTGTAGGCGAACACATTATTCCGTACTGGTGAATCTTCAGCATCTGAGTGACAATAGGAGCGGGAGCTGCGGCAAAACCGAGCCGCCAGCCTGTCATCGAAAACGCTTTTGAAAAACCGTTGATAAGAACGGTACGTTCTTTCATTCCGTCTATATCGACTATTGAGCAGTGTTCTTCATCGCCATAGGTAAGCTCTGAATATATCTCATCGGAAATAATGATTATATCTGTGCCTCTGATTACCTCCGCAATTGCTTCAAGGTCGGATCTTCTCATAACCGCACCTGTGGGATTGTTCGGGTAGGGAAGTACAAGAGCCTTTGTTTTCGGGGTTATATGCGCTTTCAGTGCTTCGGCGGTCAGCTTGAAGCCGTTTTCAACGCTTGTTTCTATAGCAACGGGTGTGCCGTTTGCAAGTGTTACGATAGGGCCGTAACAGACAAAGCTGGGCTGAGGGATAAGTACCTCATCGCCCGTATCAATGAGTGCTCTTATAGCAAGGTCTATTGCTTCCGAGCCGCCGACCGTTACAAGTATCTCGTGCAATGGGTCGTAGCTGACGTGCAGCCTGTCGTTGATATAGTCGTTGATAGCAATGCGAAGGTCAGCAAGACCTGCGTTTGCGGTATAGTTTGTACGTCCTTTTTCAAGAACTCTGATAGCTTCTTTTCTTATTGCCCACGGTGTCTTGAAATCAGGCTCACCGACTGACAGTGATATAACATCATCATAGCTTGCGGCTATGTCAAAAAACTTTCTTATACCCGAAAACTGCAGATCCTGCACCTTTCGGGAAAGTATATTTTCATAATCCATCACGGAGATACCAAACTCCTTTCGTCCGTGTTCTTTAAGAACATCTTGTCTTTTTCCTTATATCTGTGCAGAATGAAATGCGTTGTTGTGCTGAGAACGCCGCCTAAAGGCGCTAATCTGTCCGTTACGAACATAGCTACATCACGCAGGTTTGTACCCTTGATAGTTACGGCAAGGTCATAACCGCCGCTCATAAGGTATACCGATGAAACCTCATCATACTGAGCGATAACTGCCGCTACATCATCATAACCGCACTGTATTTCGGGGGAAACTCTGACTTCGATAAAGGCGCAGACGGAGTTTCTGTCGAATTCTTCTTCGTTGATGATCGCGGTATAGCCGATTATCATTCCGCTCTTTTCAAGCTCCGCTATCATCGCCGCCACATCGTCAGCCGAGGTATCAAGCATCGCCGCCAGCTGTTCGTTTGAAAGTCTGGCGTCCTGTCTTAAAAGGTCAACAAGCTTTTCTTTCTTTGTCATAATCTTATCCTCCGAATTATTTTATGCTTATAAATGTGGGATTACGTTTCTTGAAAAATGCAAGTTCTGTAAAGCCCACACTTCTTGCGAGTTCTATAGCCTCCGGAATACCTTTTCCGAGGTCTTGCGTGCAATGTGCGTCCGAGCCTACAGTAAGTATCTTACCGCCAAGCTCTTTATAAAGTCTTACATAGTATTCATCTGGCAGCGTAAGACCTATCTTCTGTCTGAGCCCGCTTGAATTGATCTCGATGCCTATATCGTTTTTGATAAGGGCAGAGAATATTTCCTTGATTATCGGAAGATAACGGCTCATATCTATATAAAGTCCGGATTCGCCTACAATATAGCGCAGTGGGTATGTAAGATGACCGAGTACGTCAAATTCGCCCCACCGAGCCATTTCGAGCATTTCTTCAAAGTACAGCTTCATTATCATTTCGGGCTGTACCTCATTATAATCAAGAAGATAGAAATCTTCCCAGCCGTTGCACATATGAAGCGAGCCGATTATAAAGTCATAATCATAGCTTGACAGCATTCTTTTTGTAAGCTCCATATCCTGTAAAGGCTGACCCAGCTCCACACCGTATGCCATATTTATCTTATCCGCATACTTTTTAATAATGGCGGGAGAGATCTCCGACGCTCGTTTTACAGGTTCTTCATAGAGGTATTCCTCATCGTAGAATTTATTTATTTCAAGGTGATCTGTGAGCGAGTAATATCTGATACCAAGCTCTGTCGCTCGTCTGACCATTTCTTCCGGATCGTTACTGCCGTCGGGCGACAGATTTGAGTGATTGTGTACGTCCATCAGAATTTCTGATTCGTTCATATTTGCTACCTTCCTTTTGCGGTTGTTCTATATCTATACATATTTTATTTTACCACAAACAAAGCTGTTTGTCTATTGTAATATTCAAATTAATTGTGAAGATTGCAAAAAAATACCGAGGAAATAAATTCCCCGGTAAGATTTTATTTGTCATTGTCAAGATTGTTGTTGACACCGTATGAAAGCGTCAGCAGGCTGTCGCCCAAATGAACGTTTTCAACGATTATGTTTTTATGCTCAACGTTAATGTCGTAGTGCGAGAAGTTCCAGAACGATCTCACACCAAGCTCTGTAAGGCGGTCGACTATCTCCTTTGTAACCGATTTCGGTATACAAAGAACAGCAACCTCCGGCTTATTTTCACGGCAGAACTTTTCAAGATCGTCAATATCGGTTATTGTCAGCTTTCCGAGAGGATTTCCGACTATTTTCTTGTTGGAGTCGAATATACCGATAAGACTGCATCCGCTTTTTTCAAAGTTAATGTGAACGGCAAGCGCAGTGCCGAGATTGCCCGCACCGATAAGAATCGTTTTTCTGTGCTTGTCAACACCGAGAATACGACCTATCTCCTTTCGCAGCTCGGAAACATTGTAGCCGTAGCCCTGTTGCCCGAAGCCGCCGAAGCAATTAAGATCCTGTCTTATCTGTGATGCGGTAAGGTGCATTCTCTCCGATAATTCTCTTGAAGAAATCTTGGAGATCTGCTGATCCTCCAGTTCGCCGAGAAAGCGGTAGTAGCGGGGAAGTCTGCGTATTACTGAGTTAGATATGTTGATGCTTTTCGACAAGATACTGCCTCCTTACAGTTTTTTATTGAGATCAGAGCGTTGCTTTAAGTCTGTTGTTGATTTCAAGCAGGAAGTCCTCTGTGTTTACCTTTCTCTTGTTGTCAAGATTTGAAAGTACATAGAGGTCACCGGTCATAACACCGTCTTCAATCGTCTTTATAGTAGCCTTTTCGAGCTTATCTGCAAAGTCGGAAAGCTCCTTGTTGCCGTCGAGCTCGCCACGTTTTCTTAATGCACCCGTCCACGCAAACAGGGTAGCTACAGAGTTCGTTGAGGTTTCCTCGCCCTTTAAGTGCTTGTAGTAGTGACGTGTTACCGTGCCGTGTGCGGCTTCATACTCGTAAACGCCTGTGGGAGAAACAAGCACTGACGTCATCATACCGAGGCTTCCGAAAGCTGTTGCTACCATATCGGACATTACATCGCCGTCATAGTTCTTGCAAGCCCAGATATATCCGCCCTCAGAACGTACAACTCTTGCTACAGCGTCATCAATCAGTGTATAGAAGTATGTGATACCTGCGGCATCAAACTTTTCCTTGTATTCATTATCGAATATTTCCTGGAAAATATCCTTGAATGTATGGTCATACTTCTTGGAAATAGTATCCTTGGTCGCAAACCAGAGATCCTGCTTTGTGTCGAGAGCAAAGTTGAAGCAGGCTTTTGCAAAGCTGGCGATACTTGCGTTTATGTTGTGAAGTCCCTGAATGATACCGTCAGAACCGCTGAACTTGTGGATAAGCTGTCTTGTTTCGTTTCCGTCCTTATCGGTCACAACAAGCTCTGCTGTACTGCCGTCGGCAACCTTCATCTCGGAGTTTTTGTAAACATCGCCGTAAGCGTGACGTGCAATGGTTATCGGCTTTTTCCAGCCGGGCAGCAGAGGAGTGATACCCTTTACGATAATGGGGGCTCTGAATACGGTACCGTCAAGGATAGCACGGATAGTGCCGTTGGGCGACTTCCACATTTCCTTTAAGTTGTATTCTGTCATTCTCTGTGCGTTGGGAGTGATTGTTGCACACTTTACCGCTACACCGTATTTCTTTGTAGCGTTTGCGGAATCAATCGTTACCTGATCGTTTGTTTCATTTCTGTGAACAAGACCGAGATCATAATAATCTGTCTTTAAGTCAACATACGGGCAGATAAGTATATCCTTGATCATCTTCCAGATAATTCTGGTCATTTCGTCGCCGTCCATCTCAACGATGGGGGTGGTCATCTGAATCTTTGCCATTATAGCCGTTCCTTTCGATATTACTTGTTGTGCTTTGTGTAGTTAAGCAGACCGCCTGCGAGCATCATACCCTTGCCACGCTCGGATAATTCGCAGGTAACCTTGTATTCTGTACCCTTTGTTATATTCTTGACGGTTATCTCAGTACCGTTTTCTATAGCATTCCTTATGCCGGGAAGCTCAAGAACATCGTCACGGTCGATCTTGTCATAATCAGCCTCGTCTACAAAGCACAGAGGAAGAATACCGTTGTTGATAAGGTTCTGTCTGTGGATACGGGCAAACGATTTGCAGATTATAGCCTTTACGCCGAGATAAAGAGGAGCAAGTGCGGCGTGTTCTCTTGAAGAACCCTGACCGTAGTTTGCACCGCCGACGATAATGCTCTTGCCAAGCTCCTTTGCTCTTGTCGGGAATGTTTCATCGCATACTGTAAAGCAGTATTCCGAAATCGCAGGTATGTTTGAACGCAGAGGTAATATCTTTGCGCCTGCAGGCATAATATGGTCTGTGGTGATGTTGTCGCCGACCTTGAGTGAAACCTCGGCTTTTATATCTTCTGCCAGAGGAACGTTTATAGGGAAGGGCTTTATGTTCGGTCCTCTGAGAACCTCAACATCGGGAGCTTCCTCAGGTGAAGCGGGAGGAACTACCATATTGTCGTTTATAAGGAACTTTTCGGGCATTACATAGGGAGGCATATCTCCTGCAAGTCTGGGATCTGTGAATACGCCCGTGAGCGCCGAGATTGCGGCTGTTTCGGGAGATACAAGATAGATCTGACCGTCCTTTGTTCCGCTTCTGCCTAAGAAGTTTCTGTTGAAGGTACGCAGAGAGATTCCCTTTGAGTTGGGCGACTGACCCATACCTATGCACGGACCGCAGGCACTTTCAAGTATTCTTGCACCTGCACCGATAAGAATTGATAATGCGCCGCAGTCTGCAAGCATATTGAATACCTGCTTTGAGCCGGGAGCTATTGAAAGGCTTACATCGGGATGTACCGTCTTGCCCTTTAATATATGAGCAACCTTGAGCATATCCTGTAATGAGGAGTTGGTACATGATCCGATACATACCTGATCTATCTTGATTGCACCGATTTCTTTTACGGTTTTTACGTTGTCGGGGCTGTGAGGACAAGCTGCCATAGGAACAAGCTCGGAGAGATCGATGTTGATTTCTTCATCGTATACGGCATCGGGATCTGCACTGAGAGCAACGAAGTCTTCTTCACGATCCTGTGCCTTTAAGAAAGCAAGAGTTGTTTCATCGGAGGGGAATATAGATGTTGTAGCACCAAGCTCCGCACCCATGTTCGTGATAGTTGCACGTTCGGGAACGCTGAGGCTCTTAACGCCTTCGCCGCAGTATTCGATGACCTTGCCTACACCGCCCTTTACGGACATTATCTGAAGTACCTTTAAGATTACATCCTTTGCGGAAACCCAGTCGTTCAGTTTTCCTGTAAGGTTTACCTTTACGACCTTGGGCATTGTTATGTAATATGCGCCGCCGCCCATTGCTACCGCAACGTCAAGACCGCCTGCACCCATAGCGAGCATACCTATACCGCCGCCTGTGGGAGTATGGCTGTCAGAGCCGATAAGCGTCTTGCCGGGCTTGCCGAAACGCTCAAGGTGTACCTGGTGGCAGATGCCGTTACCGGGACGTGAGAAATAGATTCCGTGCTTCTTTGCAACACTGCCTATGTATCTGTGGTCATCGGCGTTTTCAAAGCCTGACTGGAGCGTGTTGTGGTCGATATAAGCGAGTGAACGCTCTGTCTTTACTCTGTCGATACCCATAGCTTCAAACTGAAGATATGCCATTGTACCGGTAGCGTCCTGTGTCAGAGTCTGGTCGATACGCAGACCTATTTCAGTGCCTTTTATCATCTCACCGTCAATTATGTGGTTTTTGATGATTTTTTCGGTAAGGGTAAGTCCCTTGCTTTCGTTGTTTCCCATTTTTGTCCTCCTGAAAAAAAGATTACAGTTAATTATACATTATATTAAAGTAAAAGTCAAGAATCTGCAACTGTTTATGAAAGAATGAGTGCGTGAAATTGCAAAAAATATTTGTTAATGTTGCACAAGTGGCTGAACGGTTTATTATCGGATTTATAGAAATTCGTTCACAAAAGTGCAAATTGGGTGAAAACTGAGAAAATAAACCCGTTGCGGTTGACTTCATACACAGAGATATTGTATAATCTACTATGTATCCCGTGTTTCACGGGAGATTTTACGAGGCGTATTATATGCGAACCAAACAAATTACCCGAAAGGAAAACATATGTCCGTAAAAAAGAAAGTTGCATTTACTGCATTTGCTGCAGCTGTTTTGTTGATTGCGAGCGGTTGCGGTAAAGCTCTGGTGCTTGAAAATGAACCGTCCGGCACAGACCGGAATGATAATATAATAAGCGGCGCACCTGTCAGTAAAACTGTTATAAAGCCTGCCGAAGGCATACCTGAGCAGACAGGCTCGCATACTACTGCCACAGCGACCGCAACAACAAAAAAGAAAACAGAAACCTCACCGAATGAAGATTCATCCGCCTATGAGCCGTCTGTCGATACGTCTTATGACGAACCGCCCGTTCCCGATGAGGAGATTCCGTCTGTGGAAACTGTGACATCGGCTGCTACAACAAAAAAAGATGTGACTGTAACATCAAAAAAGAATGATAATGTTCCTGCCACCACCGATAATCTGCCTGTAAACAGCTATATGGCACTGAATTATAACGAGGTGAAGGGCGTATGGATATGGTATTCCGAATTGTACCCGATTCTTACCGGAAAAAGCGAATCACAGCTCAGAAGCGGTATAGGCGAGTATTACGATAATTGTCTTTCACTGGGCATCAATACGGTCTATGTTCATGTCCGTCCCTTCGGTGACGCAATATATAAATCCGACTATTTTCCGTGGTCAAAGTACTGCACGGGATATATCGGGGAAGATCCCGGCTATGATCCGCTCAAGGTTATGATAGACGAGGCGCACGCACGCGGTATTTCATTTCAAGCGTGGATCAATCCTTTGCGCTGCTATCAGGAAGATGACGCACCGAATGTAAGCACAACGTATAAAACGGGTCAGTGGTATGACACGAAGGACGGCGACTACATAGTCAAGGTCAATTCTTACTGGTGGCTCAATCCCGCATATAAAGAGGTAACCGACCTGATTGCAGACGGTGTGGCGGAGCTTGTTTCAAAATATGATGTTGACGGCGTTCATATAGACGATTATTTCTACCCCACAACGGAAGCGTATTTTGACAGCATTGCTTTCAACGCTTCATCATACAGCAGTTTATCTCAGTTCAGACTGGATAATTGCAGTCGTATGGTGTCGGGAATGTATAATGCTGTCAAGTCACACAATCCGACTGCATTATTTGGGGTCAGCGCACAAGGCAATGTTACAAACAACGAAACTCAGCTTTATGCTGATGTTGAGAAATGGTCAAAAGAGGACGGATATGTAGATTACATGGCTCCTCAGATTTATTACGGTTTTGATAACGGCGGTCAGCCGTTTGAACAGGTGGTCGAGCAGTGGGATAAAATGCTCGCCGGTACCGGAAAATCGCTTATACCCGGTCTTGCAGTGTACAAGATAGGCACTGAGGATGAATGGGCAGGAAGCGGGAGATATGAATGGCAAAACGATAAGGAAATAATAAAAAGACAGATTATAAAATCGCAGGAAACGTCGAATTACGGCGGCGTTATACTTTACAGCTATCAGTTTATTTTTGAGCCGGACAGTGATGTAAAGCAGGCGGTAAACAAGGAGATTACAGCGTTTAAACCGCTCCTTACGCAATAATTGCCGTGATATCGGAAGGAAGAGCAGAAGATGAGAAATAAATTTATCAGAATAATGGCAGGAGTGCTGTCGGCTTTTATGCTTTTGTCGCAGTTCAGCGCCGTTGCCGAGGAAAGCGCAAGCGACAACACGGCTTCGTCTGCTGAAACAACTGAGCAGTCAAAGAAAACCACTCCGCAGGTGTCTGAATCAAAATTCACGTTGTCGGACGCACTCAAGGCAACTGTGGTAAACCTCGGTGATTTTGAGGCTGAGAAGTTCAGCGAGAAGTTTTCAGCTAAGCTTGATACGCTTATCGGCTATGGAATGAACGGAATATACATAAACCCATACGCAAAAGATGTTTCATATTATTCTACAAATATGAACAAAAGTGGAGACAGGCTTGAAAAAGCGCTTGATATTGCCACTAAAAAGGGTATGCAGAGATTTGTGTACCTTGATGTGAACAGAACGATGTCGGCTTGTCCCGAGGGCGAGGACAAGTATGATTATCTTGTCAGCGAAGCTCACAAATTTGCGCTGAGATACAGGTGCAACGGTATAATTCTTACCGGTTTTTACGGATCAAACACCAATGCCGTTTATGACGAATATATGAAGAACGGCTCGGGTATCGGCTATAAGAACTGGCTTTATGACAGCGTGGAATATAAATTCACGACGGTAAGCGATGTTATTCATATGTCTGATAATTCTGTAGCGGTAGGTCTTGACGCAAAGGATATATGGGCAAACTCGTCGAAAAACGAAAACGGCAGCGATACCTCGGCAAAGTATTCCGCTTATTATAACGGCTATGCGGATACAAAGGCATTTGCCGAAAAAGGTCTTGCGGATTTTATCGTAGTCAATGCGTCCGGCTCTCTTGATGACGAAACGCTGGCGTTTGACAATGTCTGCTCGTGGTGGAGCGATGTTGCAAAAAAAGCCGATATACCATTTTATGTTGTTCATCATAATGAAAAAATAGGCACGGATGAAGCAGGATGGAGCGTTGAGGATCAGCTTCTCAAACAGCTTGCAAAAGCAGATGAACTTGATAATTATTCGGGCAGTGTTTTCTATTCGGAAAAATCGCTCGAAGAAAACCCGATGGGTACAACCGACACTCTTACAAAGTATTTTAACGAACAGATAAACGTTGACAGCCTTTTTGAAGATCTTGAAATGACATCGCCGTACTATACAAGCTATTCTACCGACGATACTTCCGTTGCGTTCATGGGTACTTTTGACGAGAACTTTGATGTATATTTCGACGGCGAAAAATTATCGCTTAACGAAGCCGGTAATTTCTACTTTGAAAAACAGCTCGATGTCGGAATGAACACATTTGTGATAACTCATAAGGGAAAGACGATATATTATAATATTGAGCGAACCATCAATGTACTTAAATCAATCGGCAGTTCGATATCTGAAGGCAAAACGCTTAACGTTGACGGCGGTATGTCGGTATCTGTACTTGCGGTTGCGTACAAAGGTTCATATGCCACTGCGACTCTCGGGGGTACGACTGTCGAACTTACCGAGAATGCTAAGTCAGATGCAGTCGACATTAACTCTTCCTATGCGGCGTTTACCGGCAAGATTACCGTCCCCGAAGGTATTGTCGATGAAGAACAGTATCTCGGAAACATAGAGATTTCCGCTTCTTATGCGGGTTATTCACGCACATACATAGGTGCGGAAGTAATAGTCAATGCTGTCAAGCTACCCGATAAGAATGTCGAAGTTATAGACGAAATACCTGCAGATCAGAGTTCTTTCGGAAACGGAGAAGTTGTCGGAAAACTCTCCGCTGCGGTTTCGGACGATACGGAAGTTAATTACGTAAAGCTGAACAAGAACTTTGCCTATATCTATGACGGAACCAACACCGACTCTGTAAATCCTCCGAATGTCGGACAGTTACCGGAAGGCACTCTTGATTATTACAAGAGTGAATGGGATGAATACTATGTTACCGATTCCGGCAAACGTTTTCTCAAAGAGGACGCAGATCTTGTCAGCGGTTACGGAATGGGTTCAAATCCGCTCGTTGTCAATGCAATAGGTAACGTCGGCGGCGATTCCTTCATTCAGATGTCACTGGAAGACCGCTCATCGTTTACGGTAACTCCTGTTGGAAACGACTATTATACGGGCGTAGACGGTGATTTCAATCTTGATGATTTTACGGCAGACTATATATATATTACATTTGATAATATCACTTCGGTAACGGCTCTGCCTGATTTCAACAACTGTACTGTGTTCAGTGCCGGTGAGTGGAAACAGGTTGAAGTGGACGGCGTGATGAAATTCAGACTGATACTGAAGCTCCGTCAGCCCGGTGTGTATGCCGGAAACAGCGCTACCTATGACAGCGACGGTAATCTCATGTTCAAGTTTGAAATCCTCACAAATGACATAACTAATATGACGGTAGTAATTGATCCGGGTCACGGCGTATCTGAGTACGGTTATGACGATCCCGGTGCGATAGGTCATATTGAAGAAGCCGGTGCAAATCTTGCTGTCGCAAAACTTGTAGAATCAAAGCTCAAGGCTCTCGGCGTGAATGTTGTAAGACTGAAAACAGAGAGTGAGTTCTATGATACAAAGCGCAGACCTTACTATGCCCGTGATTACGGTTGCGATCTGTATATTGCAATCCATTCAAACAAGGCAGGCTCGGAAAGCCCGAGAGGAACAGAGTGCTATTATTATACATCGTACTCGCAGCCGCTCGCCGAGTCGCTTACAAGGCACGTTTCGTCATATTTCAGCAATAATGTTTATTCTGACGGAGCAAATTGCAACAGAGGCGCTCAGTACAGCTATATGTGGACGACAAAGCAGCAGGATTTCCCGTCGGTACTTATAGAAATGGGATTTGTAAGTAACTATGAAGACGCTATGGCTCTTGCAAGCAGCTCGGATCAGGAAGGCATAGCACAGAGCATAGTTGACGGTATAAAGGAATACGTAACAAGAAGCGGAGTTTCTTCGTATTGACAATTGTAAATGCGGCAGGCTGTGTGCCTGCCGCATTTTATGTTATGTGTTTTCTTTTTTATGAAAGGAGCAAAAAAATACTTGCAATTTACGCTCGTCTTTGATATAATATTAATGTACTATGCAAAGGGCTGTGTTGCCCGGTGCAAATCTAATTTTAAAAAAAGAAATGGGGACTTCCAATGCCAGCAAATATAGTTGTAGGAACTCAGTGGGGCGATGAAGGTAAGGGTAAGATCATTGATATTATCGCTTCAAGAGCCGATGTAGTAGTCCGTTCACAGGGCGGTAACAACGCAGGTCATACAGTAGTAAACGACGGACAGACTTATAAGCTTCATCTTATTCCTTCAGGCATTCTTTATAAAAACACTACCTGCCTTATCGGTGCAGGCGTAGTTCTTGATCCTAAGGATCTTTTAGGTGAAATCGACAGCCTTTCATCCAGAGGCGTTTCTTTCGACAACCTCAAGATAGACCCCAGAGCGCACGTTGTTATGCCATGGCACATTACTCTTGACGGACTTTCAGAAAAATTCAGAGGCAACTCCGATATAGGTACTACAAAGCGCGGTATAGGTCCTTGCTATATGGATAAATACGAGCGTTGCGGTATCCGTGTTTATGACCTTGTTCACCCTGAAGTTTTCGCTGAGAAGGCAAGAATGACAGGTAAACTCAAGAACAAGATAATCACAGAAGTTTACGGCGGCGAGGCTCATGACATTGAAGCTATCATAAAGGAATACACAGAATACGGCAAGCGACTTGCAAAGTACGTTGACGATGTATCTGTCATCGTTTATGAAGCTGCAAAGGCAAACAAGACGATAATGTTCGAGGGTGCACAGGCTACACTCCTTGATATTGATTTCGGTACTTATCCTTACGTTACATCTTCACATCCGCTTTCAGCAGGCGTCTGCGTTGGCACAGGCGTAGGTCCGATGATCATATCCAATATAATCGGTGTCGCAAAGGCTTATACTACACGAGTAGGTAAAGGTCCCTTCCCGACAGAGCTTAACGACGAAACAGGCGAAACAATCAGAAACAAGGGCGGCGAGTTCGGTACAACGACAGGCAGACCCAGAAGAACAGGCTGGTTCGATGCTGTTATAGTACGTCATTCGGTAAGAGTAAACGGACTTTCTTCACTTGCTATTAACAAGCTTGATACACTCGGCGGTATAGGCGATCTTAAGGTATGCGTTGCCTACAAGAAGCCTGACGGTACTGTTGTTGAGAATTTCCCTGCAGCGCTTGAAGAACTTGCAGACTGCACGCCTGTTTACGAAACTCTCAAGGGCTTTGACGATGATATTTCTGCTTGCCGTAGTTTTGACGAACTGCCCGATGCCTGCAAGAAGTATATCGAAAGACTTGAAGAGCTCTGCGATTGCCATATTTCTATGGTTGGCGTCGGACCTGACAGAGAGCAGATCATTGAAAGATAACAAAATTGTAGGACGTGTTTGATTGAATATCCTTTTTATCGGAGATGTTGTAGGGCAGAAGTCCTGTGCAAATCTCAGAGAAAAATTACCTTTGCTCAAGAGAGAGTATAATATAAACACCGTTATCGTAAACGGAGAAAACTCCGCCGACGGAAACGGCATAACGCCTGTAACGGCAAAATACCTGCTTGACAGCGGTGCCGACTGTGTAACTACCGGCAATCATTGTTTCAGACGGAAAGAAATGGACGCTTTTTACGAAACATCGGACATAGTGATCCGTCCTGCAAATTTTCCGGACGAGGTGGTCGGCAAAGGATACACGATACTTGATCGCGGCAGATGCTCAATATGCGTAATAAATCTTATGGGCGTCGTGTTTATGCAGAACCTTGAAAATCCTTTTAACTGCATTGACAGGATATTGAATGAGGTAAAATCAAAGGTAATAATCGTTGACTTCCATGCGGAGGCAACATCGGAGAAAAGAGCGCTCGGTCACTATCTTACCGGTAGGGTTTCTGCTGTGCTTGGTACTCACACTCACGTTCAGACAGCCGATGAAGAGATTCTCGGCGGTCATACAGGATATATCACTGATGTCGGCATGACCGGTGTTACCGATTCGGTTCTCGGCATCAAAAAAGATATTATTATAAATAATATGATAACCGGCTATCCGCAAAGATATGAATATGCAGAAGGCAGATATTATATCTGCGGTGCGGTTGTTTCGGTTGATGAGAAAACAGGTATCTGTACTTCTATAAAGAGAATCAGATACTGAATATAAATTACCGGGAGGTTTAAAATGGAAGTAGTAAAAGTTTCAGCAAAATCCGTTCCTAAGTCGGTTGCAGGCGCAATAGCAGCAGTTATCCGTGAAAACGGCGAAGTTGAAGTTCAGGCTGTTGGCGCAGGTGCTTCTAATCAGGCAGTAAAAGCTATAGCAATATCAAGAAGCTATATGGCACTGTCCGGCGTTGATCTTGTGTGCATTCCTGCTTTCACTACCGTAAGCATTGACGGTGAGGAGCGCACAGCAATGAAGTTTATCGTTGAATGCCGATAAGCTTGTATTTATGGTAATTTAAGAGGAGAATTGTTCCGGCAGTTCCGGCACCGCTCTGATGTTTTGTCGTCAGGGCGGATTTTTTTGTATATATACTTCTTACAGGCAGAATATATAATTATAAAAAACGGAGGTATATATGACAGATATTGTAATAATAGATCGACACGAATCCTTATCATTGCTTGCGGCTGAAATTCTGTCGCATTCGTTTGAAATACGTTATTGCAGTGATAAGTCGCTTTACAAAACCGGAAAAGGGAAGATACTTAATATCTGGCGGACCGACAGATTGAACGGAATGGCATCGGAGAAATCTATAATCGTACTCGGTGAAACCTGTGTTTCTGTGCCCCGGATAATGCCGGACAGTACCGTTATTATCGCAAATGCCATGAATAAAGAACAGATGTCAGTATTGACAAACGTTACCGGTAATGTAATCACCTGTGGAAATCTCATAATGGATACAGTGTCATATACAAGTGTTACCGATGACACGGTAACTGTTTCATTCGGCAGGACTTTTTCAACATTATCCGGCAAAGAAATCCAGCCGTTTGAAAAACCTGTTTACCGCTATAATGATGAAAGCGTATATTCCGTGCTTGCCGTCACGGCTTTGCGTGTGTTACTTGATGACTGCGGATTCTGATTCGTCACTTTTAAGACTGATATAAAATATACACGATATACTTGTATTTTTTTTGCGCCTGGTGTATAATGTATATAATAGCATTATAGTAGTGTAGTGTGCCTTTTGGCGCATTTGTGATCAATAACTTGTAACGCGGCACTTGTTTGCTTGCGGGAAAGGTGTATTATTATGGATAAAAAAACAAATCGTACAGGTGCAAGTCTGAGAATATCAAACGACGTACTTACAAAAATAGCAGAAGTTGCCGCTACCGAAATCAGAGGTGTTGCGTCTGAAGGCGAACATCTTGTTGTAAGCGACAAGAATATGGCACAGATCACAGGTAAAATTATGACTCCTTCTCCGGTAAAGGCAGTGCTTAAAAATGACGCTGTTGAAGTAACGGTCAATATCGTTGTGTTGCAGGGCTTTAAAGCTGAAAACGTTGCTCAGTCGGTTCAGGAGAGTGTGAAGTCTGCTATACAGAATATGGCAGGTATCTCCGTATCTAAGGTCAATGTAAAAATTGCTGATATTATGCTTTCAAAATCAGCTGAATAAATAAAGGAAAATTAATTAAATGGCAGAAAGAAAACTTACACGTCACGAAATGAGAGAGGCGGCATTGCTGATTCTCTTCCAGAGAAAACTTAACCCGGAAACGCTTGATGTGCTTCTTGAGGACTGCAAGGAATCGTTTGAGTTTGAATATAACTCTCAGTCGGTGAAGCTTGCAAACGGAGTTGAAGAACACGAGGATGAACTGAATGCAATAATCGAGAGTTATTCGCCTTCCAGAAAACTCGACAGAATTTCCTACATAAACCTTGCTATTATGAAGATAGCTGTTTATGAGATGAAGTACTGTCCGTCTGTTCCTGATAAAGTAGCTATAAATGAGGCAATAGAATTTGCCAAGAAATATACAGACAAGGCAGACGTGCGTTTTATAAACGGCGTACTCAATTCGTATTATAAGGACAGCCTTAACAATAAGGAACAGCCTGATGCCTGATTTTTTCACCGTAACCGTATCTCAGGTTACAAGGCGGCTTTCGATGATAGTAAAAGGCGATAAGGCTCTTTCTGATGTATATGTTGCAGGGGAGATATCAAATTTTACTTTGCACAAAGCATCCGGTCATATGTATTTCACTTTGAAAGACGAAATATCGTCAATTAAGTGCGTTATGTTCGCAGGCAAAGCCGCAGGGCTTACATTTATGCCGTACAGCGGTCAGAGCGTGATCGTCCGCGGCGGCGTGAATGTATATGAGCGTGACGGCGCAAATCAGATATATGTAAGCGAGATCATCGAAAAAGGTCAGGGTGAACTTGCGATTGCCTTTGAAAAGGCAAAACGTGAGCTTGAAGCCGGAGGATATTTTGACAAGAAGCGACCGATCCCGAAACAACCGAAAAAGGTCTGTCTTATAACAGCTGAAAAAGGTGCGGCATTACAGGATATGCTCAATATCATTGCAAGGCGCAGACCGATACTTGAGGTCGTGCTTATCCCTGCGACTGTACAGGGCGCATATGCGCCTGCAACGCTTATAAACGGCATTGAGGCGGCACAGACGACAGGTGCAGATCTGATTATAGTAGGCAGGGGCGGAGGCTCGGCAGAGGACTTGTCGTGCTTTAATGATATCGGATACGCAAAAGCATTGTATAACAGTGAAATACCGACAATATCGGCGGTAGGACACGAAACGGATTTCACAATATCGGATTTTGTCGCGGATCTGCGTGCGCCCACACCGTCAGCGGCTGCTGAAATCGCCACATCGGTTACCTGTGATGATCTGAGCGAACATATAGAGCTGACTTATGACAGGCTTAGCGACATTGTACATTCTCAGATAGAGGGGTACGAACAGCTTATTGACAGCTATCAGAGGCACATAGCGGCATACAGCCCCATTAAGCGCCTTGAAAGATTGCTAAGGGAGCTTGAATTGCTTGACAACAGAGTCAAGGCATCTGTAACAGGTCATATCCGCAGTAACGAGGCGCTTATTGAAAGCTATACGGACAAGATAGAGGCGCTAAGTCCGGTAAATGTACTAAGGCGTGGTTACAGTGCCGTTACCGTAAACGGCAGAAACGTAGGCAGTATCAATGATATGTCTGTCGGCGACAATGCGGAAATACAGATGTCTGACGGCATTGCAAAGGCAACAATAACAGAAATTGAAAAGAGCAGCGAGGTGCGTTTTAAATGAGCTTTGAAACAGCTATGAAAAGACTTGATGAGATATCGGTTCAGATGGAACAGCCGGATATCACGCTTGACAACTCAATGAAATGTTATAAAGAGGCGGTTGAGCTTATTGCATTCTGCCGCAAGTATATTGACGAAGCCAAGCTTACGGTACAGAAGCTGGAAGAGGCGTAATATGCAGATGAACCTGATCGGCACACCCAAAACCAAAGAAGAGTTTGACTTTATGTTCAAGGCGTATTGTGTATATTTTGAGGAACAGCTGAAAGCTGTTTGTGATTCATTCTGTGAAAGCGGTGCAAAATACAGGGCGCTTTATGATGCGGCGGCATACAGCCTTGAGGCAGGCGGCAAGCGCATAAGACCCGTGCTTGCGTTCGAGATGTGCCGTGTATGCGGGGGAGATCCGTGTGACGCACTCCCTGCGGCGATCGCCATTGAGATGATACACACGTTTTCTCTTATACACGATGATCTGCCGTGCATGGATAATGATGATATAAGAAGAGGCAGACCAAGCTGTCACAAGGCTCACGGCGAGGCGGTAGCACTTCTTGCGGGTGACGTACTTACGGCATATGCGGGAAAGGTCATATGCGACAGCAACCTTTCTGCTGACAAGAAAGCCGCTATGATACAGGTGCTTTATGACAGAACCATCGGTATGATAGAAGGTCAGACAATTGATATAGACGGTAACTTTGATACGCTGGACGGACTTCTTTCAATGTATGAGATGAAGACCTCGGAACTGCTTACAGCCGCCTGTGTTATGGGATGTATAGCGGCGGGAGCAGATAAGGACAAGATATCCGCAGCAACTGCATACGCTCATGATCTGGGACTTGCATTTCAGATAGTGGACGACATACTTGATGTAACGTCTACTTCAGAAGAACTCGGCAAGCCTGTCGGAAGCGACGAAGAGCAGAACAAGACGACAAGCGTTACTTTACTCGGACTTGAAAAGGCAAAGGAGCTTGCCAAAAAGTATACTTGCGGTGCTGAAAAGGCACTTACCGAGTTTGATGATACCGTATTTCTGGATAAACTGACGGATCTGCTTTTAAGCAGAAAGAAATGATGAGGGTAGTTATACCCTGAGGAGTTCAATATAAATGAGAACTGATCAGATAAATGTAATTTTACTTATAGCGCTGATAAGCTGGGGCACGGCACAGATAATAAAGACATTCATACATTTTATCAAGACGAAAAGCTTCAAGGCTGAACGTCTTACAGGTGCCGGCGGTATGCCGTCTGCGCATTCTGCTACTGTCTGTGCTACTGCAATAACCACTTGCAGAGTATGCGGAATATGCTCGCCCGAATTTGCGCTTGCAATGATACTTGCAATGGTTGTAATGTATGACGCTATGGGCGTCAGACGTTCGGCAGGTCTTCAGGCAAAGGAAATCAACCGCTTAAGGCGTGTGGTAAACGAACTTGACGAAGAGTTTATGGATAAATTTGACGATAAGGTCGATGAGATAGAAGAAAAAAAGCCGGAGGAGATACATGAACTCAAGGAGTTCCTTGGTCATACTCCTCTTGAGGTGCTTTGCGGAGCTTTGCTCGGAATACTTATAGCTATGGCTGTACCGATACAGGTAGTCGGCTGATAATACATCAATCAGGTGAATAAAATTGATATTGAAAAACGATATGTCCACCGAGTATCTGAAGACACTTACCCCCGAACAGCGTAAAAAACTGTGCTCGGAGATTAGGCAGTTTCTTGTAAAAACGGTAACGGTAAACGGCGGTCATCTTGCGTCCAATCTCGGAACGGTCGAGCTTACGGTTGCAATGCACACTGTATTTGACTCTCCGAAGGATAAATTTATTTTTGATGTAGGTCACCAGTCCTACACACATAAGATAATAACAGGCAGAGCAGGGAAAATGAATACGCTGCGCTGTGAAGGCGGACTTTCAGGCTTTCCGAAAGCCGAAGAATCGGAACACGATGCTTTTATCGGCGGTCACAGCAGTATTTCTATTTCTGCGGCGCTCGGCATTGCAAAAGGTATGCAGTTAAACGGTGACGACCACAGCGTGGTTGCGGTTATCGGCGACGGTGCGTTTACCGGCGGCGAAGCATACGAGGGTATGAACAACGCAGGTAAAAGCGACTGTAATCTTATAGTTGTACTCAACGACAATGAGATGTCGATATCCAAAAACACCGGAGCGCTTGCGTTATATCTTGCACAGATACGGTCAACAAGGAAGTATTACAGCACAAAGACTTCTGTCAAGAATGTACTTGACAAAACCCCCATAATAGGCAAGGGACTTGGTAAGGCGGCAAAAGGTACAAAGCAGTTGCTGAAATACGCAATTTACCACTCGAATCTGTTTGAGAATTTCGGTTTTAAATATCTCGGCCCTATTGACGGGCATAATCTCGATGAGCTTACAGAGGCGCTGATGGTTGCGAAGATGATGCACAAGCCGTGCCTTGTTCATATTTACACGAAAAAAGGAAAAGGCTATGCGCCTGCCGAAAACAATTCAGGTGAATATCACGGATTACCGCCAAAAAATCAATCCGGTAATGACGGCGAGTGCTTTACCGAAGTATTCGGAAAGACCCTTCTTTCGTTCGCTGAAAAGGATAATAATATATGCGCCGTGACCGCTGCAATGAAATACGGCACGGGGCTTCAGTACTTTTCAAAGGCTTTTCCCAAACGATTTTTTGACGTCGGAATTGCAGAACAGCACGCCGTGACTTTCTGTGCGGGACTTGCAAGTCAGGGCAAACTTCCTGTTTTCGCTGTATATTCGTCATTCTTACAGCGTTCGTATGACCAGCTTATACACGACTGTGCAATAGAGAACCGTCATATTGTGCTCGGAATTGACAGAGCGGGATTTGTCGGTGAGGACGGAGAAACACACCACGGTTTGTTTGACGTGGCTATGCTGTCAACCGTTCCTACAGCAACGCTTTATTCGCCGTGTGATACATCGGAGCTTTCTGTCTGTCTTGAGCAAGCACTGTACAGTGATACAGGTATATCGGCGGTAAGATATCCGCGCGGCTGTGAGCTTTCGCATTCCGATAACGATAAATACTGTGATTATAAATATATTTCAGGCGGAAATAAAAAGCTTGTTTTCGTATACGGTAGAATAGCCGCATATGCAAAAGATCTCAGCGACACTGCCGATATATTACAAGCAATAAAGATTTATCCCATATCTGATGAAATCATAAAAATATGCCTTGAGTATGATGAGATATATGTCTTTGAAGAGGGCGAAAGAGATGGCGGTATAGCACAGAAGCTCTGCACTGCATTAGTTATTGCAGGATATAAGGGTAAATTTTCTATAACTGCCGTTGACGGATTTATCCGTCACGCAAGCGTTGCAACACAACTTCGCAACGCAAAGCTTGACACTGACGGTATGAGAGAAATCATAGGAGGATAATATGCCAAAAAGACTGGATGTTTATCTTTCCGATAACAATATTGTAAAAAGCCGCAGTCTTGCCGCTACTCTGATAAAACAGGGAAGCGTTGAGGTAAACGGCAGGATATGCACAAAACCGTCATTTACGGTCGGTGATGGTGATAATGTAAAAATAATCGGTGAACTGCCTAAATATGTCGGCAGAGGCGGACTTAAACTTGAAAAGGCGCTGGCTCACTACAGACTGCATCTTGACGGCACTGTCTGCATTGATATCGGTGCATCTACAGGTGGATTTACCGATTGTATGCTCCAGAACGGTGCAGCGAAGGTATACTCTGTAGATGTAGGTACGGATCAGCTTGATGAAAAGCTCAGGAACGACAGCAGAGTAATTTCTATGGAAAAGACCGATATAAGAAACTGCGTCGGCACATTGCCGCAGGTTGACTTTATCAGCATTGATGTATCATTCATATCGCTGAAACTGGTACTTCCGTCCGCATTTGCGCTTCTTAAAGACGGCGGCGAGTGCGTGGCGCTTATTAAACCGCAGTTTGAAGCGGGAAAAGCGCATCTGAGCAAAAACGGCATAGTTCGTGACACCAAGGTTCATAAGAAAGTCTGTGACAATATAGCGGAATTTGCATCAGCTGTGGGTTTTGAACGCAGCGAGATCATACCGTCCCCGATAACGGGCGGAGATGGCAATACCGAGTATCTGATATATTTAAAACGACTGAAAGCAGGTGATAGGCTTTGAAAGTAATGATATGCGCCAACCTTGATAAGGAGAGAAGCCGCAAGGCTGCTCTTGATGCTTGCTCAAAGCTTATTGACATAGGCTTTCAGCCACTTATCGAAAAGCAATACGAAAATGCTATAAAAGTAGACAAAGCGTTCTATTCTGAAACGGACAAGCTTGTAAATGAGTGCGATATGTTAATGACTATCGGTGGTGACGGTACTATTCTCAAATGGGGACAGAAAGCGGCAGTATGTGGCAAACCGTTGCTCGGAATAAACACCGGACGGCTCGGATTTATGACTTCTATTGAAAGTGATGAGCTTGAAACGCTTGAACGGCTCAGAACAGGCGACTACAATATCAGCAGAAGAATGCTCCTTGACATTGAGTATGAGGGTAAAGGCAATTTCAGCGCGATAAATGATGTCGTGTTCAATAAGTGCCGTTACTCAAAGCTCCCTGAGTTCATCGTATCGGTAGAAGAGTACGAGGTCACAAAGATAAGGGCAGACGGTATAATTTTCAGCACACCGGCAGGATCTACCGCCTACTCGCTGTCGGCAGGCGGTCCTATTATATCGCCGGACGCTCAGTGTATTGAGTTTACTCCGCTGTGTGCGCATTCTCTTTTCGGCAGACCGATGATATTTTCATCAAACTCAGAGATTACGGTACGCTTTTCCGCATACGAAAACAGCGGTGTTTCGCTGAGTATTGACGGAAATGACGATATGGACTTTAACGAGGGAGAAACGATAAAGATAAGGCGTTCAAAGCAGGAGCTTTCGCTTATTGATATAAACGGAAGCAGTTTCTACAAAGCTGTACACAACAAGCTTATGCGTCCGCTTAAATAACACTGACAGGGGTGGTGATATTGTGAAAAAGAAAAGGCAGGCAGAGATACTGAGGATAATATCCACAAATGAGGTCGAAACGCAGGAGATGCTTCTTAATCTTCTCCGTGAGCGTGGTTATGACGTAACACAGGCTACTGTTTCGCGTGACATCAATGAGATGAACATTGAGAAAACCGTATCGGCAAACGGCGTAAACTGTTATGCTAAAGCCGAAAAGGTACATACAGTCAAGTTTCACAATATCATTTCGGAAGCTGTCGTCAGCATTGATTATGCTATGAATATTGTTTCGATAAAGTGTCACAGCGGACTTGCAAATGCGGCGTGTGCAGGACTTGATATGATGAATTTGTCATATGTTGTCGGCACTATCGCAGGCGATGATACTATTTTTGTGTTGACGCGCACAGAGAGCGACGCAAGAATGCTGACGCGTCATCTGAAAGAATTGCTTTAAATAAGGAGGTCGGCGTTTTGCTAAGAGAATTGTCTATTGAAAATCTTGCTGTCATAGAAAAGGCGTCGATTGCCTTTGACGATAAGCTGAATGTATTTACGGGTGAAACAGGCGCAGGTAAGAGTATACTTATCGGCGGAATCAACGCCATACTCGGCGGCAGAGTGAGCAAAGACATTGTAAGAGCCGGGGCTGACAAGGCGGTTGTGACGGGTCTTTTCGACGATCTGCCGCAGACTGTCATTGATAAGCTTTCCGAAAACGGTTTTACTGCCGAGGATGAACTTTTATTACAGCGTGATATACATTCGGACGGGAAGAGTACAGCCAGAATAAACGGCAGAGCAACAACAGTGGCAATACTTCGTGATATAGCGTCTGAACTTATTGATATTCACGGACAGCACGATAACCGTCTGCTTATGGACAGCGATAATCAGCGTGAAATTCTCGATAATTACGGCAGAAACGGCGAACTCCTCAGAGAATACGGTTTAGCTTTCAAGGAGTTTTCTGCGCTGTCGCGTAAAATAAAGGAAGTCAGCCGCAAAAAGACCGAATCGCTTGAAAAGGCAGAGCTGCTCAGAGAACGGCTTGAAGAACTTGACAGATACAATTTCTCTGCCGATGAAGAAGAAACGATCAAGCAGAAGCTTGAACAACTGCGTAATGCCGAGTATATAAGCGAAAATCTGTATAATGCGCAGACGGCGATTTCGGGTGATGATGATACAGACGGTGCATATTCACTGCTTGAACATTGTCGTGACAGCGTTTTGTCACTCAGCGATACTATTCCTGAGCTTGAAAAGCTGTCGGAAAGAATATCGGATATGCTCATTGAGCTTGAAGATATAAGAGAGGAAATAGTACAGCGCATACCCGACGACGATGAAGATACGGCAGGTATGCTTAGCGTTTATGAAGAACGTTTGAGTGTGATATTAAGGCTTCGCAGAAAGTACGGCGCAGAGCTTTCCGAAATACTTGAAAATTCGGAAAAATGGCGCACGGAGCTGTATGAAATAGACAACGGCGACGATATAATCGAAGAGCTTACCGAGAAGAAAAAAGAAGCGGGAGAGAAAGTAAAGCAACTAGCCGCAGAGCTTACAAAAAGCCGGAAAAAAGCGGCGGATGAACTTGCAAAACGGATTTCTGCGGAGCTTACGTTTCTTGATATGCCGGATATAAGACTTGTGTTCGATATATCGCAGGATAAGGTCACGCTAAGCGGTATGGATAAGGTTGAAATTCTTATATCCGTAAATAAGGGTGAAGAGCTGAAACCGATGAGCAAAATAGCATCCGGCGGTGAGTTGTCACGAATTATGCTTGCCATAAAGAACGTACTTGCCGATACCGATAAACTGCATACAATGATATTTGACGAGATAGATACGGGTATCAGCGGCAGAGCTGCAACAAAGGTAGGAATAAAGCTTCACGAAGCGGCAAAGAACAGGCAGATACTCTGCGTCACACATCTTGCGCAGATAGCGGCTATGGCTGACACACAGCTTCTTATCAAAAAAACAAGCGATGATAAACGTACATATACAGCAGTCACAAAACTTGACTTTGACGGTAGAAAAAAGGAGATCGCAAGGATCATTTCGGGCGATGAAAACGATCCGATATCGCTTGAAAATGCTGAAATGCTACTCACAAGAAAGAACAAAACGTAAAATTATATACACACAGTCCGGGAAGAACAAAACTTCCCGGACTGTTTTTTATATCCCTATCACAAACCGACACTTTTTTCTTTCTCTTTGTCCTATAATAAACGAGGGGCGTGGAAATGGTGATCTATCTTGATGTGCTTATACTTATAAATCTGTACGTTACATATTTTCAGATACTTGCGGTATCTGTGCTTACTCACCGTAAGGTTATATGGTACAGAAAGCTGATATCTGCGGGAATAGGCGGAGCGGCATCTCTTTGCATATTCATACCTCAGGATATGGTTATCACACTTACAATGCTTAAAATAGCGTTATGCTTCGTTATAGCATTTACAGCGTTCGGGTACGGTGGATTTTTGAAGTATATGAAGAGCGTTTTGTTTTTGCTGTTTGTAAACTTCCTGTTTTCAGGGCTTATGCTTTGCGTTTGGCTGTTTGCCGCTCCTATGAAAATGCTTTTTATAAACGGCACAGTATATTTCGGAATAGACGCTATGACGGTGATTTTATGCACCTGTGCCGCTTATACGGTAATGAGAATGATAAGACTGATACTTGACAGAACCGGAAGAACCGACAGAAAATATACTGTTGAAATTCAGAACAACGGAAATGAGTGCAGGCTGTCTGCGCTTGCCGACAGCGGAAACGGACTTGTTGACTGCTTCAGCGGGCTTCCTGTCATAGTGTGTAGACGTGATATATGCGCAGATATTTCACCGCCTGCAATTATGGCGATAGACGGCAGTAAAGACCTGTTACAGCTACGCCCGGAAATGCTAAAAGGCGTGCGCATTATGCCGTTTTCGACGGTCGGTAAGGATGGACTTATCTGCACATTCAGAGCCGATAGTATTGTAATTAATGACGAAAGGCAGCATAAATATCCCGTGAACGCCCTTATTGGTGTAGTGGTCGGCGGTAAACAGGAATATGAAGCGATCTTCAACCCGAAAATACTTGTGTGAGGTGTAAAATATGCTGAAAGTAATAGAAATTATCAGCAGACTGATACAAAGACTGCGTATGTCCGCTGTCGGAAGATGCGAAATAGATTATATAAACGGTGCAGAAACCTTACCTCCTCCGCTTTCCAAGGAAGACGAAGCAAAAACGCTTGCAATGCTTGACAATGATTTTGAGAAGGCAAGAGAAAAGCTTATTGTTCATAACCTGCGGCTGGTTGTGTACATTGCCAAGAAATTTGAGAGCACCGGTATAGGAATAGAGGACCTTATTTCAATCGGAACTATCGGACTTATCAAGGCAGTAAATACATTCAGTGTTGAGAAAAATATAAAGCTCGCTACTTATGCCTCAAGGTGCATAGAAAACGAAATACTTATGTATCTGAGAAAAACGAATCCGCAAAAAATGGAGGTTTCAATAGATGAGCCTCTTAATGTTGACTGGGACGGCAATGAACTGCTTTTGTCGGATATTCTCGGAACGGATGATGATACTGTAAGCGTCAACATCGAAAATGAAGCGGAAAAGCGTGTACTTCTTGAAGCGGTAGAAAAGCTTGACGAAAGGGAAAAGCTGATAATGGAACTTCGTTTCGGGCTTAATAACCGCCCCGAAAAAACGCAAAAGGAGGTCGCCGATATGATCGGGATCTCCCAGAGTTATATATCACGTCTTGAAAAGCGCATTATAAAACGGCTTAAAAAGGATATGGAAAGCCTGTGCAGTTAGCGCTTCGCAAAATCCCTGCCGAGTACAGCCATAGCGCACCTCAGTCCGTCCATTGCAGCGGTTACGATACCGCCTGCATACCCTGCACCTTCGCCGCAAGGATACAAGCCTTTTACGCTGACAGACGAAAGGTTTTTGTCCCTTACTATTCTCACAGGCGAGGAACTTCTTGTTTCCGGTCCTGTCATGACTGCGTCAGGTAAGCCGAAGCAGCTGATTTTTTTAGCAAACTGCGGCAGTGCGAACCTAAGTGCATCGCATACAAAATCGGGTAAATATTCATCGGGCGGTACAAATTTTGTGCCGATTGGGTAGGAAGGGGTTACGTTGCCGAATTTTTCGGAAGTACGCTTATTGAGAAAGTCGCCGACTAAGGAAACAGGTGCTTTATAATTGCCGCCTGCCGCTTTGTAGGCGGCTTTTTCTATTTTCCGTTGCAGTTCAACGCCTGCCATAATATCGTCTTTATCAAAATCGTCAGGGATAATGCCGACGAGAACGGCGCTGTTTGCATTTTCACCGTTTCTGGCATAGTAGCTCATACCATTTGTGACTATCGTGTTTTCTTCGGAAGAAGAAGCGGTAACCACGCCGCCCGGGCACATACAGAATGTATAAATACCTCTGCCTGTTTCATCGTGTACGGAAAGCTTATAGTCGGCGGGCGGGAGCGCAGGGTGTCCGCTCATATTGCCGTACATACTGCGGTCGAGATCCGATTGTTTGTGTTCTATTCTGACACCTATCGAGAAGTTTTTTGCCTGCATAGTAACGTTGCGGTTTTTTAGAAGATAGAATACATCTCTTGCACTGTGACCTATGGCAAGGATCACATTGTCGGTTTCGATGGTAATTTCAGTATTGTTTTTTATATAGCTTATGGCTTTAATTCTGCCGTTTTCGGTATCATAGCCGCAGAATTTTGCGCCGAATATCACATCACCGCCGAGTGAAACAATATCGTTTCTGATATTTTTAACTGTTGCTGAAAGCTTATCAGTGCCTATATGAGGTTTTGCGTCGTACATAATTTCTTCGGGCGCACCGTGACGGACAAACTCTTCAAAGACTATCCGTGACAGCGGGTCGTTTACGCCTGTGTTGAGCTTGCCGTCCGAAAAAGTACCAGCACCGCCCTCGCCGAACTGCACGTTGCATTCTGTATCGAGTATGCCTTTTTCCCAGAATAAGCGTACTTTTTCCTTGCGGCTGTCTACGTCAAGACCGCGTTCAAGCACTATCGGTCGCACTCCGCACTGCGCAAGATACAGCGCCGCAAACATTCCCGCAGGACCGAAGCCGATTATCACGGGACGATTTGAAAGTTGTGCTTTTCGGGGAAGAGAATACGGTGTTTCTTTATATAAGGAAACATTTTTGTTTCCCGTATTCTTTTTTAGTATGCCGTTTTCGTTATCATATTGAAAAGCAACCGTATAGACAAAATGTATATCGTCCTTGTGGCGGGCGTCAACAGAACGTCTGATTATTTTGATGTCAGTCGGTTTAAGCTTTTCAAGCTTTAATTTTTTGCTTATAAATGTCGCTATGTCGCCCGTTGTATGTTCGAGCGGCATTTTTATATTGCTGTATTTGATCATTACTTACTCCAATAAAGAAAGGCTTGCATTCATACCTGCGGTATAACCGCTTTTCCATGCCCAGTCGAGATTATATCCGCCGCATCTTCCCTGAATATTGAGTATTTCGCCGCAAAGGTATAATCCGCTTGCTTTGAGCGATTCCAGCTTATCTGAAACTTCATTTGCCGGTATACCGCCGCAGGTAATCTGCGCAAGGCTCCAGTCGGATACTCCTTTAACGGGATATCTGCTGTCTTTTGCGGCAGTGCAAATCAGAGATATTTCCTTTGGCGTTATTTCACCGCAGGTTTTTGAAAAGACGACACCAACCTTTTTCAGTATAGCCTGACCTATGCGTTTGTGATATATTCCTGTCAGAAGTTCTTCACAAGGAAGCGTAGCCCTTATTTCAGCCGAGCTTTTTATTATGTTGTACAGCTCTTCTTTACCGAGCGTGGGTGCTGTATCAAGCGATATCTCGCCTTTGTCAACATACTTTGCGGCTGTTGCCGACAGATTGAATATGCAGATACCTGACAGAGCGCCGTCTGCGAACTGGACTTCACCTGACTGCCTGTCAATTATCTTTCCGCCTGCAAGCAGTGAAACATCGGCTGCGATACGCAATCCCTTTACCGCTTTTACAAGTCCGACATCTGTTCTTATAGGGGCTAATGCAGGATATAGCTTAGTTGACGAGTGTCCTAGCTTTTTACACAGCGCATATCCTTCACCTGTAGTTCCGAGTGACGGGGCGGCTTTTCCGCCGGTGGCAATTATAACGCGTCTTGTTCTGACCTCAGTTTCTCCGTTAGTTATGATAAAGCGGTTTTTTGCTTTCTTTATATCTGTGACATAATATTCGCAGATTGTATTGATACCGGCAAAATCAGCGGCAAATCGCAGTGTGTCAAGCACCGATGCAGCCGTATTGCTGAAAGGATACACTCTGCCGGTATCATCTGCACGGCAGAGCAGTCCCAGGGAAGAAAAGAATTCTTCCGAATTTTCTATATCGCCGCTTATATACGACAATAACTCAGTGTCGCCGTCATAGTCGTCTGCCGAGATGAAGCTGTTTGTAAGGTTGCATCTTCCGTTACCGGTAGATAATATTTTTTTGCCGACCCTTGGCAGTTTTTCGAGAATGGTTATATTGTTACAGCCGTATCGTGCGGCGGCAATGCCTGCAACCAGTCCTGATGCGCCGCCGCCGACAATTGCTATATCGGTATCAATTATTTTCATTTCTGCTCCGTTCAAAGAAGTTAATTAAATTTATAATCCGTTAACATAAGAAGTATAACATATTATCATTCGGTAAGCAAGAGGTTTGCTTTAAATGCAGATTGTATGGGAAAATCTGCGGAGTACAGGAGGATAACAAAATGGACGACAGAATAATGAAACTTATAATTGCGCTTGGTAAGTTTTCGGCTCAGCCAAGGCAATACAGAATAATGGATGGACTTAACGCGAGCGAAACAGGCATTTTCTGGGCTATGACACAGATCGTTGCGGAAAGACCCGATACCGAGCTGTTCGGACTGAGCGAGCTTAACAGCTATCTTAATTTTACCAGACCGAATCTTTCACAGACTGTCAACAAGCTGGAGGATAAGGGCTATGTTGAGAGGGTCGTTCTTAAGGATGACAGAAGGGTAACATACATCAGACTCACAGAAAACGGCAGAGCAACGGCAAAAGCAAAATATGACGAGATATTCACACGACTTGAAAATATAGCAAAGATACTCGGCGAAGAGGATACAGATAAGCTTATCGAGCTTGTTCTGCGTTTTGCCAACGCTTACGAAAAGTCGGCTGAACTGAAGTAAGAGAAAGGGAGCATAGTATTTGTGTAAAATATTCGGGTATCTCAAAAACAGCATACCGCAGGTTTTGCTGATAATTGTACTGCTTATAATTCAGGCTTGGGGCGACCTTACCTTACCGCAATACACATCGGATATCGTGGATATAGGTATACAGAACGGCGGTATAGAAAATGCGGCGGCAGATGCGCTGAGCGTTGACAGCTTTAATGCGCTTGAAGCGTTTATGAATGATGAGCAGAAAAGCATATTTGTAAAAAGCTATACTCTTGTGAAAAAAGGGGAAGCGACCGATTCTCGGAAAGACCGCTTTCCTGCGTCAAAAGACAATGATGTGTATTTTCTGAATGATATTACTTCAGATGAAAAGACACAGCTTATTGATGCCATAGGAATACCTATGACTGCGGCTGAAATGATGAGAGAACTTTCTTTTGAAGATTTTTCGGCTATGGCAGAAAAGCAGGGAGTGGCTCTGCCGTTCACATCGTTTGAACAGGCAGGACAGGCTCTCGGAATTGAAGAAGGTAAAGTGAATGCTCTGACGATCATTACCGCACTTGCAGGCACGGGAGCGATGGGCGATACTGATTTATCGGCATCTCTTGATAAATTATCGGATATGCCCGTAACTATTACCGAGCAGTCGGCAGTACTTTTTGTAAAGAATGAATATTCATCTCTCGGCGTTGATATGAACGTATTACAGCAAAACTATCTGCTGTCAGCCGGCGGAAAAATGCTGCTTATCGCACTTCTTATGATGGCGGTATCCGTGACTGTCGGTTTCTTTGCTGCTACAACAGCGGCAAAGGTCGGAAGAGATTTACGGGCTAAGGTGTTCAAGAATGTTGTCGGTTTCTCAAGCGCCGAGATCGACAAGTTCTCTACGGCAAGTCTTATTACCAGAAGCACGAACGATATACAGCAGATACAGATGGTTATTGTAATGCTTCTGAGAATGGTTATATACGCTCCGATACTCGGTATAGGCGGAGTATTTATGGTACTGACTACCGGTACGGGTATGGCGTGGATCATTGCGCTTGCGGTAATAGTGATCTTTGCCGTTGTAATGGTGCTTATGAAGATTGCGATGCCTAAATTCAAGCTGATGCAGAAACTGGTCGATAAGCTGAACCTTGTTGCAAGGGAGATACTTACCGGTCTGCCTGTTATCCGTGCCTTCAGCCGTGAAAAATATGAAGAAGAACGTTTCGATAAAGCCAATAAGGAGCTGACATCCGCAATGCTCTTCACAAACCGCACAATGACGTTTATGATGCCTCTTATGATGATGATAATGAACCTTGTCACCGTTCTTATCATATGGGTAGGTGCAGGACAGATTTCGGACGGCTCTTTGCAGGTCGGAGATATGATGGCGTTTATCACATATACGATGCAGATAGTAATGTCGTTCCTTATGCTGACTATGATATCAATAATGCTGCCGAGAGCCGCAGTTTCGGCAGACAGGATAAACGAAGTCATAACAGCAAAGAAGAGTATCGAAGACAAGCCCGGTGCAGGAACTTTCGACAAGTCAACGCTCAGAGGCAATGTTACATTTGATCACGTTTCGTTCCGCTATCCCGACGCAAAGGAAGATGTGCTGACGGATATATATTTCACTGCAAATGCAGGCGAAACAACAGCCATTATAGGCAGTACGGGAAGCGGCAAATCAACGCTTATCAATCTTATTCCCAGATCCTTTGATGTTACTGCCGGCAGGATCACTATTGACGGTACGGATATAAGAGATGTGACACAGCATTCTCTTCACGAAATAATCGGTCTTGTGCCGCAGAAAGGCGTATTGTTCTCAGGTACTATCGACAGCAATATAAAATTCGGAGCAGAGAACGCAAGCGAAGAAACAGTAAAGCTTGCCGCTGATGTTTCACAGTCGTCTGAATTTATTGACAGCAAGCCGCTTAAATACAATGAACCTGTTTCTCAGGGAGGTACAAATGTATCGGGCGGACAGAAACAGCGTCTGTCAATTGCTCGTGCAATAGCGAAAGAGCCGAAAATATACCTGTTTGACGACAGTTTCTCGGCGCTTGACTTCAAGACAGACGTCAAGCTCAGAAATGCACTTGCCGATAATATTCACGACTGTACGATAATCATCGTTGCACAGCGTATAAGTACAATACTTAACGCCGACAAGATAGTCGTACTTGATGAAGGTAAGATAGCCGGTATAGGAACTCACGGACAGCTTATGCAGAGCTGTGAGGTTTACAGACAGATAGCACACTCACAGTTATCACAGAAAGATCTTGCTGCAATAGACAATTCAAAGGGGGTTACTGACAATGAGTAATTCTCATAGAAGAGGACTCGGCGCACCTGTGGAAAAGGCAAAGGATTTCAAGGGCAGTATCGGAAAACTTGCAAGATATATGAGTGAATATAAACTTGCGCTTGTTTTCGTTGTGATCTTTGCCATAACATCAACTGTTTTCAATATAATCGGTCCTAAGCTGATGGGTAATGCCATAACGGAGATTTTCAACGGCATTATTGCTAAGGTGAACGGTACGGGCGACGTAAACTTTGATACGCTCGGCGCTATACTTCTTTTGCTTATAGGATTTTATCTTATCAGCAGTATCTGTTCGTTTATACAGGGCTGGCTGATGACCGGCGTATCACAGAAGGTCAGCTACAGACTGCGTAAGGAGCTTATTGCAAAGATAAACCGTCTGCCGATGAATTATTTTGACCGCAGTACAAACGGTGAAGCTCTTTCAAGAGTTACAAACGATGTAGATACTCTTGCACAGAACCTGAATCAGAGTATAACACAGCTCGTCACATCGATAACGACAATTATCGGTGTGCTTGTTATGATGCTGTCTATAAGCCCGCTTATGACGCTTGTGGCAATTCTTATATTGCCGGTATCGCTGGCACTGGTGCTTATCGTTGTAAAGATATCGCAGAAATACTTCAAGTCACAGCAGGAGTATCTTGGTCATATAAACGGACAGGTTGAAGAGGTATACGGCGGTCATAATATCATAAAGGCTTTCAACAGGGAAGAACGTGTTATAAAAGACTTTGATGAAGCTAATGATATCTTATACAAATCGGCTTGGAAATCACAGTTCTTCTCAGGCATAATGATGCCGGTCATGACCTTTGTCGGAAATCTCGGTTATGTCGGAGTTGCCGTACTCGGCGGTCTCCTTGCCGCAAACGGAACAATTATGGTCGGCGATATACTGTCGTTTATTCAGTATGTAAAGAACTTCACACAGCCGATAACACAAATGGCACAGGTGTCAAGTATGCTCCAGTCAACAGCCGCTGCCGCAGAGCGTGTATTTGAATTCTTGGCAGAGGATGAAGAAGAGCAATGTGCAAAGGAACACGCTATGCTTACAGATACGTCTGGCAATACAAGAAATGTGACAACACTTGATATTACCGGTGATGTAACGTTTGAACACGTCCGTTTCGGCTACACCCCCGAAAAGATAATCATTAATGATTTCAGTGCAAACGTAAAGCAAGGTCAGAAGATAGCAATCGTTGGTCCTACCGGCGCAGGAAAAACCACTATTGTCAAACTCCTTATGCGTTTCTATGAACTTAACGGCGGAAGGATACTCATTGACGGGTATGACATAGCAGACTTCGACAGGAGCGAGCTTAGAGAGCTGTTCGGAATGGTACTTCAGGATACCTGGCTGTTCAAGGGCAGTATTAAGGAGAATATCCGATACGGAAAGCTTGATGCGACAGATGATGAAGTTATTGCTGCCGCAAAAGCGGCTCACGTTGACCATTTCATAAGGACGCTTCCCGGCGGTTATGATATGGAGTTAAACGAGGAAGCTTCCAACGTATCGCAGGGACAGAAACAGCTTCTGACTATAGCGAGAGCAATTCTTGCAAATAATAAGATACTGATTCTTGACGAGGCTACAAGCTCAGTTGATACCCGTACAGAGATACAGATACAAAAAGCTATGGACAACCTTATGAAGGGCAGAACAAGCTTTGTTATCGCACACCGCCTGTCTACTATAAAAGACGCTGACCTGATACTGGTACTAAAGGACGGCGATATTATAGAACAGGGCAGTCACGAGGAGCTTTTGGAGAAAAACGGCTTCTATGCAGAGCTTTATAATTCTCAGTTTGATAGCTGATATACCGCACTTTTTGCATAGTTTTCTGACGGAACTTGCATATTTGGCGTACAAACTATTGACAATCACTGAAAAAAGCTGTATAATAATAACGGCAAAGGCGCAAAGCAGAAATGTTTTGCGCCTTTTTTTATATTGCGTGGACAGCAGGAAGGTATAAATATGGATAAGAAAGTATTTAAAGACAGACTTGCAGAAAATGAATATGAAAATATAAATGTACTACAGCTTTTCGGATTGCAGGATGATGTTTATGTCGGCGGCAGTATTGAGATTTATCACAAGCCATGCGGACATACCGATACCGTGATATTCAGGCAAGGAATTTATGAGAACACCGTCAACGATTGCATAAACGATTATTGCAGTGAATGCAGACGAAAAATGAATAACACCGTTGAATTTGTCAAGAGTTATATTGAGTGGCTGTATGTTGACGTGATTACCGATATTCACGGCAGAAAGTCGATACTTGAAGACGGCGATTATAGGGAATTTTTCAAGAGCGATATCAATCTCGATAAATTTGTAAAGCAGAATTATATCGATTCTCCGATTGAACTTATGACCGCCATTGACAGGTTTATTTCAGATAATCCACGTTCGTTTACCGATGAAAGCGGAAGAAACGTATCTACCGTCAAGATAGATACAATCAAGAATCGTATAACTCATTTCAGAAATAAATGCGGTATTTCCAGAAAAGAACTATCAGACAAGACCGGAATAGCTTTCAAGACTGTAGAAAATTATGAACTCGGACGTACCAAGCTTACCTCAATAGCGGTTGACAATGCTTTCAGGATAGCGCAGGTACTCGGAATAAGCGCAGAATATCTTATATAGCGAATCTTGACAATACGCCCAAAAGCGAATATACTTATATCAACACCAGATTTGCGGAGGTAATCATTTGTTACAGGATGTTGTGTCTGTTTCGCTCCCTGTGAACGAGCGGATGAGAATAAAAAAGAATCATTTTGAACCGTATAACCTTACCGGTAAAGAGAAACGTATCTGCATAGTTACCGGTATACACGGTGACGAGTTGGAAGGGCAGTATGTTTGCTATGAACTTATAAGAAGGCTTGGTGAGAACGGACATCTTCTGAACGGTATTGTTGACATATATCCGTCTATGAATCCGCTTGGAATGGATTCGATAAAACGTGAAATGCCGATATTTGACCTTGATATGAATATGATATTTCCGGGTTCGGAAACAGGTGCGGTCGCAGAGCATATAGCAGCCGCTATCATGAACGATATAAAGGGTGCGGATATATGTATTGACATTCACGCAAGCAATATATTCCTGCGTGAAATTCCGCAGGTGCGTATTTCGGAAGAAACTGCGCCGAAGCTGTTGCCCTATGCCAAAATGCTGAATGTTGACTTTATATGGGTACACTCCAGCGTCACCGTTATGGAGGCTACTCTCTCGCACAGCCTTAACAAAGAGGGAACACCGACACTTGTTGCTGAAATGGGTGTTGGAATGCGTATAACCAAGTCTTACGGCGACCAGCTCCTTGACGGTATTTTCAATCTTATGTCAAAGATGGGTATATGGACGGGTGAAACGAAGAAGGTTTCTCATCCTATTGTTTCTACAGACGGAAACGTATCGTTCATATATTCGGATACATCCGGTATTTTTATGCCTGCAATAAAGCACTGGGCAGGAATATCCAAGGGAGATCATATAGGCGATATACTTGATCCGCTTTCGGGTGCTGTCGAACAGGAAATATTCGCACCTTGCAGCGGTATTGTATTTACGCTGCGTGAGTACCCCGTTGTATATGAAGGCTCGTTGCTTGCAAGAATACTCGGAGGGTGCTGAAATGAATAAAGAAAACATAGTTACATTGAAATCGCCTTACCGTGATGATTTTCAGATAAACGGATACAGATTCGGTAAGGGTGAAAAAACCTGTTGTATAGTCGGTGCAATGCGTGGCAACGAGGTTCAGCAGTTATATGTATGCTCACAGATTATAAGAGCCCTTTCAAATATTGAAAAGAAGGGCGACATGGCTCACGGTAAGCAGATTATGGTTATTCCATCGCTGAATCCGTTTTCAATGAATATCCAGCGCCGTTTCTGGTCGGTTGACAATACCGATCTTAACAGAATGTTTCCCGGTGACGCACACGGAAAGACCACACAGAGAATAGCCGCAGGCATATTCGATTTTATAAAGGAATATCAGTACGGCATACAGTTTGCTTCATTCTATATTTCCGGTGACTTTATACCTCATGTAAGAATGATGGATACAGAGCATAAGAACATAGGACTTGCGAATTTGTTCGGTCTGCCGTATATACTGCTCAGAAAGCCAAAGCCGTTTGACACAGCAACACTGAACTTCAACTGGCAGAACTGTGATACGAGCGCATTTTCCGTATATACAAACGAAACAGAGCATATTGACGAAGAATCGGCAAATATAGCGGTTAGCGCTGTACTTCGTTTTTTGTCGAGAATGGGGGTAATAAAGTATCAGAGTCACGGCGGTTATATGGCAACTACGCTTGAAGAAGAGCATCTGATGTCTGTTCACGCACAGAGCGGGGGAATATACCGCAGGATAAAACAGCCCGGCGATGAGGTGGAGCAGGGCGATGTAATGGCAGAGATACTCGATCCCTTTGAAGGCACGGTTAAGGAAGAAATCAAGTCGCCCGCAAACGGAATAGTGTTCTTTGCACATAAATCACCGCTTGTACTCGAAAATTCGGTAGTGTATAAAATAATCAAAAGACTTCATATATGATCGATATATCCGCGCCGTAAAAGACGCGGATATATTTTATACAAAAAATCAGCCGCACAGGTCATGTACTACCTGTGCGGCATTTTAAGGTGTTGATTGACGGAAAAGCGTGGATAGTGTTGTTGCTGTCATCGGTGCAGTTTCTTATGATGGGGTTAATTTTAGAATATTACCGATGGTATCTGAGTATTGCGGAATGACTTTTAAAAAACACCTTCATATATATAAACGTATGAAACGCAAAAACCTGACATTAAAAATCGCCAAAATCAAAGATTTTGTATGAATGCACAAATAAATTTAAATTTATTGTGCAATTAAACCAGAGCATATATGCTAAAAATGGATATAAATGATAGAAATGTTTATATTGTCAATTTTATTGATTCAGATTCAAACGATGAGCTTTTAAGCTTGTTATTTTCAATAAGCTTTTGTAGCTGAGCAAACTTTATCCGAAGTAAATGCGGTGCAGAAAAAAATCTACTTTATCATTGATGGGGTTATCTTGACATATATTACAATTCACGGTATAATATGAATATACATTTACTGTAATTGTGTCAAATATTCGTCTTAGTTCTCTATGCTCGTATAATGCTCCGGTTATATTTAACCCATATCAACAGATACGCCGTTATGTTATGCATGAGGTGAATTAATATGAAGCATCTGAAAAAATTAAACTTTGTTGTGTTGCCTTTAGCTATCTGGGCGATTACGGTTATCTATGTGCTGCTTAACAAGTTTATCGGCACGTTCACTCAAAACATGGAGCCTTCTTCCGTTATTCTGACTATTCTTGTTTTAATATTTAACTTGGGATTACAGCTTTTAATAATATGTGCAAGCACAATTTATGCGGTGAAAAAGCTTGATTTAACTCTCAAAAGGGTAGTAATATCATTGCCGATTTTGTACTTGTTGTTTGGATTGTTTTCCCCGCCGTCAATATACTTGTTTGTTTTTACAGATAAATGGAGTTTCTTTTCTGCACAATATCCTGCAATGCCATCTTGGAAAGCGTCTATTTTCATAACTGTGCAATACGGTATCGTTATGCTGATAACAACGCTGATTGCTTGCAGAAAGAAGTGTGCAAGTGATCAAAAATGAAGATTTATTTTTAATATTCGCTGGTATGACGGATATAGTTTTCGGCAAAGATTACAGAAAGGAAAAGATAACAATATGAAAAAACATCCGTTGCTTTTTAATTTCATTTTTACGATGGCAATTCAGATAGGCGTATATCTGATTGAAATATTTGAAGTGCAAATAATTGAACCTATGCTTCAAGCGATGGGAGTCAGAAGTGAAGGGATATTGCCGCCTACGGCAGTAGTAAGTCTCATTGTTTTCAGTGCAGTCTTGATAGCGGCGGCAATTGCGGCAGGCGTTATTCGCTCAAAGATTTATTTCTGGATACCGTCATTCCTTTTGATATTTATTGGCTTTGCGATTTTTTATCCTGATAATCTTCCAAGATTCAAGGAAAACAACATATTCAATTTGCCGTGGCTTGCAGAACATTTAGGTTATGGTAGTATAATATATTCTGCTATCTGTTCAGCTGTATCTTCGTTCCTTTTTCAGCTTCTGCCTTATTCAATTATCCGTATACTGTTACTTCGGAAAGACCGCAAACAAGGCGAACGCACTCACTGACGAAATAAAACAAATACAAATACGCTGACATCACGTCCGGGCAAATCAGCGGCTGATACTTTCTGGGCATCAGCCGCATTTTTGCATAAAAAAAGAAGCCACAAAAAGTGACTTCTTTTGGGTTTACGCTACAAAAAAGATACCCTCTTGTTTGAAAAGAAAAATATCTTTTT